>BNJS01002259.1_pt1 | contig 170730 bp, 200 predicted proteins | sample 8540461 | NCBI WGS metagenome assembly BNJS01 (sample SAMD00202454, study PRJDB9452) | human saliva metagenome | isolation source: human saliva | place: Japan
TGCATGTTTACAGGCGACACCTCCCACAACGATAATGATTATTTTATTTCAGCCTCATATGTTTTTGCCCATTTGTTACACAATGAAACTACATCAAATGAAAGTTGGCGATTCATTTTATTCTCAACCCATTCACCTCATACACCAGCCTGCTCACCGATGGTCGTCTCTCACCGAGACCATCGCAAAGATGTCACCCGCTGATCGCAAGAAGCTGTTAATCTCAATTCCAAGAGTCGAACACGTCGGTTGCCTGAGTTTGGCTGATTACCACGGCAGCTGAACACACACTGTTGGCCGCCTGAAGACGCTTTCGCGGTGATCGCGGCGTTCTTCACAAAGACTCTTCAATCTGCCAGTAAAGAACAGCTCATTCCTTCCGCCCACACCGCCCGCTGAACCGACGACGCACATCCCGTCTCAGCACGAGACGCCGAATCATCACCCATGAGTTGGCTTGACGTTCGACCGCGAATACCCTCGGCCCAATAATCTCGCCCTGAGTGCATTTCGCACGGTGATGGACCTCATCCCAACCGCGTTTCGATCAGAACGGTCGTTCGTGCCCTGCGGAACTTCACAGCTTATCGTTTTGATATCGGATTTAACCGCGTTTGCCGACAAGCCGCACACTGTTCATCAGCGCGGGTCCACGAGACTCGAACCTTATTCAGACGATACCAGCGCAGTGACACTGAGGTTGAACTCGTCACAGGCCCGGTCCGGGCCTGTCTCTTCTGCGATCTGTTGTCACCGCGAGCAATCAGCACGAGCACTGAATTTGAGTTGGCCTGCCTCCTGGCACGCCCTCTGCACGCTCGCAGCGTTGCAGCAGCACCACCACGAGCCGCCGACCACGCGCTTCACGTTGGTCGCGTCCGCCACCGCATTCCCTTTCGTGCCAGCATCAGCCAGCCATGATTTTGAGTCGCACGCTCAATCGTTGGTCACGCTGTTTCCAGAACACCGAACGATCATCGCCCCGCGCTCGTCGAGTACCATTGCAGCAGTCATCGGGGCCTCGTCACCACGTTGACTTTACAGCGCCACCAGGAGGAAGTTCGAACCGAATACTGGCACCTTTATCCACGAACGCGAGTGTCTGGGCGGTCAATCGCAGAACCTCCGAAGCGACTTTAGACGTAAACGGACAAGCTGATTAACCCAGTTTCTCGTGACTATCCGGATGAATTTATTCAAACAGGGATTTCTGCGATTGACCACTTGAACACTCTTGTTCGTGGACAAAAATTACCAGTATTCTCTGGTTCAGGGCTTCCACACAAAGAATTAGCAGCCCAAATCGCACGTCAAGCGACCGTATTAAACAGTGACGAAAAATTTGCGGTAGTATTTGCTGCAATGGGGATTACTTTCGACGAAGCGGAATACTTCATGGAAGACTTCCGTAAGACAGGAGCGATTGATCGTTCAGTGATGTTCCTAAACTTAGCCAGCGACCCAGCGATTGAACGTATTGCGACTCCAAAAATCGCATTAACAACAGCTGAGTACTTAGCCTTTGAAAAAGGAATGCACGTACTGGTTATCATGACAGACATGACCAACTACTGTGAAGCGCTTCGTGAAATTTCAGCGGCTCGTCGTGAAGTTCCAGGACGTCGTGGATACCCAGGTTACTTATATACAAACCTTTCTACAATTTACGAGCGTGCAGGACGTATTGTAGGGAAACCAGGATCGGTAACTCAAATTCCAATTCTTTCAATGCCTGAAGATGATATTACTCACCCAATTCCTGACTTAACAGGATATATCACAGAAGGACAAATCATTTTGGACCGAGCTCTTGATAAACAAGGGATTCAACCTCCAATTAATGTACTACCTTCATTATCTCGTCTAAAAGATAAAGGTTCAGGTGAAGGAAAGACTCGTAAGGACCACGCGCCAACGATGAACCAATTATTCGCGGCTTATGCAACTGGAAAACAAGCCAAAGAACTTGCGGTTGTATTAGGGGAATCTGCATTATCGAAAACAGATAAGAAATATGTAGAGTTCACAGAACGTTTTGAACGTGAATATGTTGGACAAGGCTTCTACAAAAACCGTTCTATTCAAGAAACACTTGATTTAGGATGGGAGTTACTATCCATCTTACCGCGTACGGAATTAAAAACGTATCAAGGACGAGTTATTAGATGAATATCTTCCGAAAGGGGAGTGATTCCTTTGGCACGATTGAACGTCAAAACCAACTCGTATGGAATTGACGAAATTAAAAGCATCGTCTCGTTGTTTCAAAAACGTGGGCATAAGCTCCCAAAAGATAAACAGGATGAGTTAATGCGTCAGTTCATCGAACTAATTCGAAAAAATAATGCGTTACGTGAGGCGGTTGAAGGTCGTCTTGTGGAAGGAATGAAGAGCTTTGTTCTTGCAAAAGCAACGTTGGAAGAAGTCTTTATCGAAGAACTTGTAGCGATTCCACCGCAAAGCGTATCTTTGGATCTTCAAGAAAAGAACATTATGAGTGTATATGTTCCAGAAATGAATTTCACCGTGAAAGATGAAAATGAGGAAAGTGACTTCAAGTATGGTTATTTAAACTCAAACAGTGAAATTGATGATTCTGTAGAGCAAATCTCGAATGTTTTAAATGAACTCTTGGAATTGACAGAGATTGAAAAAACTTGCCAACTTCTTGCAGATGAAATCGAGAAAACAAGACGACGTGTAAACGCTCTTGAATATCGATTGATTCCTCAATTAGAAGAGACGATATACTTTATCGAAATGAAACTTGAAGAAAACGAGCGTGCAAGCATTACCCGTATTATGAAAGTGAAAGATATGGGACAAGAATAAAATGAGGTCCTTAGCACCATTTGTGCTAAGGACTTTTTTGCATTTAATTATTGTTAAATAATAAACAAAATGGAAGCGGTTTAAAAAAGAGCAAAAAAGTATAAGTAAAGAGCAAGAACGTTCATGTGCCAAGAGTATTAAAATGATAAAATTATTTATGTAAACGTTTTTATAATATTAAGGAGGGGTATTATGTATAAACATAAAAATATGGAGAAGAGACAGCGCTTCTATAAGAAAGCTCACGGTCGGAACTTGTTCTGTGATTATTGGCGCTTTCTTTTTTGGCACACTTCAACCTGTTTCTGCTAGTGAAGTAGCTGGAACAGAAGTCGTTGCAACTGCAACGGAAAATGCGCCAAATCATGAAGCTGTACAAAATACTGAGGAGAAATCAGGTGAAGCGGTATCTGAAGTAACAGCAACAGACACGCGGACTTCTAAGAATAGCTCCGAAGAAAAACCGGTTACGCAAGCATCTGCCAAAGAAGGTACTGAAGCAACTTCTGAAGGAAGAACTGGAGAAGTAACCAATAAAGAAGAAAAAGCTACTGAAGCAACAGCAACTGAACATGTTGAAACGGGTAAAACTGAAACAGGTGCTAAAGCTGAGGAAGCCAAAGAAAAAGAAGATAAAACAGTAGAGAAAAAATCTGAAGAAGAAAAAGCTGCAACAGCTACTTCTGGAGAAAATAGAGAAGCAACTGAGAAAACAGCCCCAACGAAAGAGTGGGATTCTTCTAGTAGAGTAAAAGGGAAAGTAGAGGTTGTTGAAGAAGGTGGCGTTCGTTACAATAAATTAACTTCAACATCATCTAATGACAACGGAGCCAATGAAGCTTTATTCGAAAAACAAGGCTTACAAGCAGATGAAGAAGGAAATGTCAACATTGATTTAACCTTTAAAGCCAATACGGCACCTGCTGAAACTCGATTTGGTGTTTATCTAAAAGTATAAAGATAATGACAACAATATCTTTGTAGGATATGACAAAGGTGGTTGGTTCTGGCAATATAAAGGACCAGGTGTAAACACTTGGTATAGCAAGACTCGTGTAGAAGCACCTGCTATTGGTGAAGAAAATCATCTTTCTATTGTTTATAAAAAAGATGGTCAATTAAACGCAACGAATAATGGACAAAACTTATTTAGTACTGAGGTTGTTCCCAGAGGCAGTGAAAAATGCTTTAGCGGGTATCAAAAAAGTTTACTTAAAAGCAGGTACTTGGGGATCAGAATTAACTTCAGTATCGATTAAAAGCTGATAACCAAGAAAATGTAAGACAAGATAATGAACCAAATAATCCAGTGGATGATGGTCTTGCTAGAAACGACCAAGATGTTCATTATGAAACGCTACAATCTGAAACATTAAAAGCGATTATTGATACTGCGTTTCCACGTGTGAAAGAATATGAACTAGATGGTAAGACATTAACAGGTCAAGTTCAAAAAATTGATAAAATGTCTATCAATGGCGTTTTAGTAAAACCAGAAGTTCAATATCGTAAAATTGACGATAAAACAGCTGAATATGTGATGACAGTAAGAAATGATGATGAATTCATCAATGCTGAGATTACTGTTAAATTACAATTAGTTGGAAACGAAATGCATTTTGACGTTACTAAAGTAGTCAATAAAAATAACGTTGAAATGGGCAAACCGGTAGACAATGTTCGTAAACTTATTCAAACCATTGAATTCCCTGGAAATACACTTGTTTCAGTAGGGTCTAACAAACAAAATGCCAAATTTGATGGGGCTCAAATGTCTACAAACACTCATAGATCTGGAGATTACCATTTAGATTTACACTCTGGAAAAATGAATGAGTATACTTACGGATTTATGTATGGATTTGTTTCCTCAAATGAATTGTCAGCATCTGTTTGGAGTAACTCACAATTCACTTATCAAGGAAATGACTTTGCACGTCTAACTACTGCATTACAAAGAGTAGAAGGTGTAAACTACTTAGGAATTCAAAGTTCACCTTATTGGTATCAACGTGCTTATAAGAATTTGGTATACCCTGAATATACTTTAGAATTACCAAGTTCAAAAGTTGTTATTACAAAAGATTTAAATAAAGATAATGTCGTGGACTGGCAAGATGGTGCGATTGCATATCGTAATATCATGAACAATCCAAAAGGGGCAGAATCTGTTCCAGATTTAGTCGCTTATCGTATTGCGATGAACTTCGCTTCTCAAGCGCAAAACCCATTCTTAATGACTTTAGATGGTATTAAGAAGATTAACTTACACACGGATGGTTTAGGTCAATCAATCCTTCTTAAAGGATATGGTAGTGAAGGTCACGACTCTGGTCACTTAAACTATGCAGATATCGGTAAGAGAATTGGTGGAGTTGAAGACTTCAAGAAACTCTTAGCAAGAGCAAGAGAATACGGTGCGAAAATCGGTATTCACGTAAACGCTTCTGAAACATATCCAGAGTCTAAATACTTTAGTGAAGCGATTCTTCGTAAAAATCCAGATGGAACTTACATGTATGGCTGGAACTGGTTAGACCAAGGGATTAATATTGATGCTAGCTATGACTTAGCTCACACCGTCTTCAACGTTGGAAAGAATTGAAAGAAAAATTAGGAGAAGGACTTGATTTCATTTATCTAGACGTATGGGGTAATGGACAATCAGGAGATAACTCTGCTTGGCCAACTCATATCATCTCTAAAGAAATTAATTCTCAAGGTTGGAGAATGACAATTGAGTGGGGTTATGGTGCGGAATATGATTCAACATTCCAACACTGGGCAGCTGACTTAACTTACGGTGGATATACACTAAAAGGGATCAACTCAAATATCACTCGATTCATCCGTAACCACCAAAAAGATTCATGGGTGGGAGACTATCCAAGCTACGGTGGAGCAGCAAACTATCCATTACTTGGTGGATATAATATGAAAGACTTCGAAGGATGGCAAGGTCGAAGCGACTACGAAGGATATATTCGTAACCTCTTCGAAAACAACATTATGACGAAGTACTTCCAACACTACAAAGTATCTAAATGGATTAATGGAAACCCAGTTGCAATGAGCGATAACGGTCAAAACTATAAGTGGACACCAGAAATGGAAGTACATTTAACAAATGACAAAGGGGACGAAGTGAAAATCGTTCGTCAATCCAATGATCCAAATAGTCCAGATTACCGTAAACGTGTGACGACATTAAATGGCCGTGTCATCGAAAATGGTGGTAGCTATTTAGTTCCATGGAACTGGGATGAAAATGGTAAACCTTTAACAGGTGACAAAGAAAAAATGTACTTCTATACAAACACAACTGGAACAACTGAATGGACACTTCCTGAAGATTGGACTGGAGATAAAGTATACCTCTATCGTTTAACAGACCAAGGAAAACAAGATGTTGTTGAATTAACAGTTGGCGCAGATCGTAAGGTTCAAATTACAGGGGACGCATACCAACCATATGTACTTTATAAAGCTCCTCAAGGCAAAAAGACAATGGTATGGAGTGAAGGATTACACATCTACGACCAAGGTTTCAACAGTGGAACATTAGATCATTGGGAAAAAACAGGAGATGCAGAACATGCAGAAATTGTGAAATCTCAAGGTGCAAACGAAATGCTTCGTATTCAAGGAAACAAAGAAAGAGTAACCTTGAAACAACGATTAACTGATTTGAAACCAAATACGAAATATGCAGTTTATGTAGGGGTAGATAACCGTAGTGATGCTCGTGCAGATATTACAGTTCGCGTTGGCGATAAAGTAATTTCAAATTACACGAATAAATCAATTGCGAAAAACTATGTTCAAGCACATGCTCATAACACATTGAAAAAGAATGCAACAATCGATAACACAAGTTACTTCCAAAATATGTATGTATATTTTACTACAGGGATGATGTTTCTAACGTAACATTAGAACTTGGTCGTGATGCTGATGAAAAAGCAACTTACTTCGATGAAATTCGTGTGTTTGAAAATAAATCAGTCATGTATGGTGATAACCACGATACAGGTTCTGGTAAATTCAAACAAAACTTTGAAGAGGTGCCTCAAGGAATCTTCCCATTTGTAGTTGGGGATGTAGAAGGGGTTCAAGATAACCGAACTCACTTATCTGAAAAACATGAACCATATACTCAACGTGGATGGAATGGTAAGAAAGTCAACGACGTAATTGAAGGGGATTGGTCATTGAAGACAAATGGTTTATCAGGATATGATAAACTTGTTTACCAAACAATTCCTCAAAACTTCCGCTTTGAAGAAGGTAAAACTTATAAAGTAACATTCGATTACGAAGCAGGATCTAATGGAGCATACTCATTCGTAATTGGTAATGGAGAAAATAGTCGTCGTAGTAAATTAACAAAATACGATTTAGAAAATACTTGGGAAAAATCTTCAAAACCTAAGAGAGTAAGCTTCTACGTAACAGGTGAAAAAGGTGGAAACACTTGGGTTGGTATTTACTCAAATGCTCGTGGTGCTGATACAAAAGGTGACACAAATAATAACGAAATCAACTTCAAAGGTTATAAAGACTTCATGATGGATAACCTCGAAATTGAAGAAATTAAGTTAACTGGTAAGATGATTGTTGATGATGCATTTGAAAAGAACACACCAGTCGTTAACGGAAATTACAAATCTGAATCTCTAAATGCTTATAAAGATGCAGTTGCTGCTCTATTAGAAGCTGAAGATGATATTAGTATTGAAGATGCAAAAGCTTTAGTACAAAGAGTACAAGAAGCAAAAGACGCTCTTCAAGAAAAACGTACAACTCCTACTTGGGATGATATTGAAGACGGAGGAATTGAAGCTCCTTATGAAAATGTAGATAATCCATACTATGCGTTTGATAATAATCCAAATACATTGTGGCATACACCATATGGAGTTGACAGTTTAGGACAATCTCTTAAAGTAACATTTAAGACTCCACTAGAATCAACTCGTTTTGAATATGTACCAAGACAATCTGGTGCAAATGGACGAGTGATGAGCGGAAGTTTAACAGTTATTGATGAAAATGACAAGGAACATCACTTTAGCTTCCAAGGTTGGAGAAATGATGCTAAGACGAAAGTTGTTAATTTTGGTGCTCCAATTAAAGTGAAGAAAGCTATCTTTACTGGTAATGAAACTTATGGGGACTATGGACATATTTCTGCTGCAGAATTACGCTTTTGTATTACCAGTAGAAGCCGATACTCCAGTAGATGAGTCAGCGCTTAAAGCAGAAATCGATCGAGTAAGTAAAATTGACCGTAAAGAAGTGAAAGAATACTTAGCTGGTCTCATTGCTTATAAAGAAGGACTTGCTGGACAAAATCTATTGACACCAAATGCGGTTCAACGATTAGTGGAAGAGTTGAAAGAAGTGAAGGAAACGGAAGAGCCTCAACCAAATCCAGACCCAGAGAAACCAACTCCAGATCCAGAGAAACCAACTCCAGATCCAGAGAAGCCAACTCCAGACCCAGAGAAACCAACTCCAGATCCAGAGAAGCCAACTCCAGACCCAGAGAAACCAACTCCAGATCCAGAGAAACCAACTCCAGATCCAGAGAAGCCAACTCCAGATCCAGAGAAGCCAACTCCAGATCCAGAGAAGCCAACTCCAAATCAACCAAACATCGAATTACCTCTATACGAAACAGAAGGCGTGAAGGTAACGATTGATAAGAAGACAGGTATTGCGAGATTTGAAGACGAAAATGGAGATACTCCAGTTGTTGTTGAAGTTCCAACCAAATACTTGGATAAGAAGATTAAGATGCTTAAGGTTGAAAAGGTAAGTGGAACGATTAAGAGTCTTGATGGAAAAGAATACCAAGCTTATGAAATTACTTTTGCAGCAAAAGATGGAAGTGCTGTAGCGGTAAATGGAGAAGCAAAAGTTACTTTCCCAGTAGATAAAGAAGTGGATAATGCATACTTTGTAACTGATGATAGAGAAACCGCTAGCCCAATTAAGTTTACTAAAGGGGAAGGTAATTCAGTAACATTACATGTAGGTCACTTTAGTTTATATGCAGTAACATTTAAAACTGCATCGCCTGCTACACCAAGTAATCCAGTAGTTCCTTCTAATCCTTCAACACCAAGCAATCCTACAGCACCGGTGAATCCATCAACTCCAGATAATTCTTCTACTCAAGTAGATTCTGGTACTCAAGCAAATCGTGGTGGTGTGGTTGCTGCAGCAAATGAAGGTGTTAAAACACCTGCAGCTCCTGCTCAACAAGCAAGTGCTAAATCTGAAAAAGAAGCTTTACCAAATACAGGTATTGAGGATGCAACTCCAGGTCTAGTAGGAGCAATCCTAGCTTCACTCGGTGGATTAGGATTAATCTTTACGAAAAAAGGTAAAAAAAGAGAATAGGAAAGAAACAATCATTGCCTATAAGGGCCCACCTAACCAGCCCTTATAATCATGAAAAATAGTCTGCCCTCAAACCGGTTCACAATGTGAGCCGGTTTTCTCCTTTTAAAAAAGTAAAAGGTTGCAAAATATTTTGAAATAGCGTAAAATTTATCTGTTCAATGAAGAGAACAACTTGTATAAATATACTTTGTAGAGAGTCGATTGTAGGTGGAAGGTTGGCAGTCCCTATTTATAGCAAGAATCATCTCTTGGAAACTTTTCTGAAATACATGATAGATTAAGAAGGGTCGCTTAAATGGCGTTAACAATTTACCTAGGCAAATGAATTTCATTTGTAAATATGGGTGGTACCGCGGAATTGATTTCGCCCCTGCTGTTTGCAGGGGCTTTTTTATGTTTTTAGGAAAATGATTGAAAAAGAAGTCTAATTAAGGAGGAAAATTGATGAAAATGAAGGAAACCTTACAAATTGGGAAAACAGAATTTCCAATGCGTGGGAACTTACCAACAAAAGAAGTAGAATATCAAAAAGAATGGGAAGAAGCCGATGTATACGGACAACGTCAAGCGAAGAATGAAGGGAAACCATCATTCGTTCTTCATGATGGACCACCATATGCTAATGGTGCACTTCATATGGGACATGCCTTAAATAAAATTTCGAAGGACTTTATTGTTCGTAGTAAATCAATGAGCGGATTCCGTGCACCGTATGTTCCAGGATGGGATACACATGGACTTCCAATCGAGCAAGCTCTTGCGAATGCTGAAGGGGTTGACCGTAAAAAATTATCAATTGCTGAATTCCGTAAATTATGTGCGGAATACGCATTACGTCAAGTGGACAACCAACGTGCGGAATTTAAACGTTTAGGGGTTACAGGTACATGGGATAATCCGTACCTAACACTTCAACCTGAATTCGAAGCAGAACAAATTCGTGTATTTGGTAAAATGGCGGAAAATGGCTATATTTACAAAGGGTTAAAACCAATTTATTGGTCTCCATCAAGTGAATCTTCACTTGCGGAAGCTGAAATTGAATATAAAGACGTAGAAAGCCCATCTATTTATGTGGCGTTCAAAGTGAAAGACGGAAAAGGTGTTGTTTCAGAAGATGCATCATTCGTTATTTGGACAACAACTCCTTGGACACTCCCAGCAAACTTAGGGATCTTTCGTACATCCTGACTATGAATATGCAGAAGTGAAAACTGATAAAAGGAACTTTTGTAGTAGCGAAAGAGTTTGTAAACTCACTTGCAGAAACATTAGGTTGGGAATCTGTTGAAGTATTAAAAGAATTCCGTGGTACTGAATTGGAATATGCGACAGCATGGCATCCATTCTATGAACGTGAATCTCTTGTAATGGTTGGAGACTATGTAACACTTGATGCAGGGACTGGTTTAGTTCACTCAGCTCCTGGACACGGGGAAGACGACTATTACTACTCACGTAAATATAATTTAGATGTATTATCACCAGTCGATAACCAAGGTCATTACACTGCAGAAGCTCCTGGTTTTGAAGGAATGTTCTATGCTAAAGCCAACAAAGGTCATTACAGACATGTTAGCTGAAAATGGTTCATTACTAAAACTAAGCTATTTCGTGCATAGTTACCCACATGACTGGAGAACGAAGAAACCAGTAATCTTCCGTGCAACTCCACAATGGTTTGCGTCAATCGAAGCGTTCCGTCAAGATATCTTAGATGTGATTGAAAATGATGTGAAATGGTACCACCCATCTGGACAAGTCCGTATTTACAACATGGTTCGTGACCGTGGAGACTGGGTTATCTCTCGTCAACGTGTATGGGGAGTTCCACTTCCTGTATTCTACGGTGAAAACGGTAGAACCAATCATCACTCCAGAAACAACAGAACACGTTGCTAAATTAGTGGAAGAATTCGGTTCTGACGTATGGTTCGAACGTGAAGCAAAAGACCTATTACCAGAAGGATTTACACATCCAAGCAGTCCAAATGGTACATTTACAAAAGAAATGGACATCATGGACGTATGGTTCGACTCAGGTAGCTCACATGCTGGTGTATTAAGCATCCGTCCAGAATTAACGTTCCCAGCTGATTTATACTTGGAAGGATCAGACCAATACCGTGGATGGTTCAACTCAAGTTTAACAACAAGTGTAGCGGTTCATAAACAAGCAGCATATAAAGCAGTTCTTTCTCAAGGGTTCGTAATGGACGGAGAAGGCAAGAAGATGAGTAAATCTCTAGGAAACGTCATCTCACCTGCAAAAGAAATGCAAACAAAAGGGGCAGACATTATCCGTCTATGGGTATCTTCTGTGGACTACGAATCAGACGTACGTATCAGTACTGAAATCTTAAACCAAGTCTCTGAAGCATACCGTAAGATCCGTAACACAATGCGCTTTATGTTAGCGAACACTACAGACTTCGAACCATCTAAACATGCCGTAGCGTTTAAAGACCTACGTACGTGTTGACCAATATATGATGATTCGTTTCAATGATGTTGTGAAAACTATTGAAGAAGCGTATGAAAGCTACGAGTTCTCAACTATTTACCAAACAGTGATGAACTTCTGTACCGTTGATTTATCACAATTTTACTTAGACTTTGCAAAAGACGTTGTGTATATCGAACATGAAGATAACTACGAACGTCGTGCAATGCAAACAGTCATCTACGATATCCTAGTGAAATTAACGAAATTACTAAGCCCAATCCTAGTTCACACGAGTGAAGAAGTTTGGAAACACTTGAAGGAAGAAGAAGCTTATGTTCAATTAGCTGATTTCCCAGCAGTTGAAAATTACGAAAACAAAGAAGAAGTATTAACACAATGGGCTGAATTCTTCAAAGTTCGTAACACTGCTTTGAAAGCTTTAGAAGAAGCTCGTAACGAGAAATTAATCGGTAAGAACTTCGAGGCAAAAGTAACGCTTTACCCATCTAATGAAGTTCGTGCTTTATTAGAGGGCTTAAACACCAATGTCGCTCAATTATTCATCGTCAGTGAATTAGAAGTGGCTCAAGAAGGAGTTGAAGCTCCATCGAATGCTGTTGAAGGCGAAGGCGTGAAAGTCGTTGTTGAACATGCCAAAGGTGAAACTTGTGAACGTTGCCGTGCTGTGAAGATTGAAGTAGGAACATTAGAAGATGCGCCAACTTTATGTCATCGTTGTGCAGCAATTGTGCGTGAACACTTCCCAGAAGCAGTAGTTCCGGAAGCAGAATAGTAAAATTTTAACTGAGCCTGAGAAATTCGGCTCAGTTTTTTTGAATAAAAATCATATAAAAATCGGCCTTAAGTACCATGTTTAACAAGATGAGAATGATACAATAATGCTATAAGGAGGGAATGCCATGAAACAGTGGTTTAGACTAATAAAATTGAGCTTTTTTATCTTGTTAACGTATAGATTGGCGGATTATGTGGATGGCTCAATGAAAAAAGGGATAGTAGTAACTGTTTTATTACTTGCCATTTTCTTTTTTGTTCTATTTCCTCGAGAGATGGAGGTTCAATCATTTTTTGAAAAAACAAAGAAACCTTTGAAAAAGACTTCTACTAAAGTACAAGAAAGGGTATGAACAATCTGGACTTTCCAAACAGGATATTGAATATTTCAGACAAAAAATGGCGGTCGTAAAAGATCAAATCAACGAAATTGAGGACAATATCCAAGGATATACAAAACTCAGAATTATTGCGAATCGCTATAATACTTCAATAACAATGAAGGATTATTTTAGAGAACTTGTAGCAAATCCAGAGAAATTACCAGATGCAGATTTGTTTGTGCATACTTGTGCCTTCGTTAAAAGAAATGACATCAGCTTACCGGAAGATGAGTGAACAACCTGTTAAAGGTAGTGAAACTTATCAAACGTTGCAAGAATTGGCTGAAAAGATTGAACTCACTTGTGAGAAAGTTAGAAGAAGATTATTTACATTTTCCAAGAAGATAGAATTCAAAATTCTGAAGCAGAGATGGACTATGTCTCTCGAAAGATTCTAGAAAAAGGTAAAGGAGCAAAATAAAATGACAGAAGAAAAAACTAGCATGGTAGATGCCCTCATTCAAAATCCCTTTGGTGAGGATGTTGTGAAAAATACAAGTTTACAAGATGTTTCGGCTGATTTTCCACAAGAACAAGTGGAACCACAAAAGGCTTTGGTGGATTCATTGCCCGAGAAACAACAAGAACAGGCTCGAGCTTTAGCGAAACAAATCGATGAAAAGAATATGCAAGCCATTATTAGTTATGGTGCGGGAGCTCAAAAGCAATTAGGGGAGTTTTCACATTCAATGCTTGCTCATGTTCAAAATAAAGATACTGGCGAAATTGGCGACACCTTAAATGAATTGATGATGCGCCTAAACGAGACGAATCCACAAGATTTAGTGGCAGAGGACTCTAATATTTTCCGTAAAATTTTTGGACGTGTGAAGAAATCTATTTACGAAATGCAATCGAAATATCAAGAAGTTGGATCTCAAGTAGATAAGATTGCTGTGAAATTAGACCATGAAAAAAATGGCTTATTAAATGATAATTTATCTCTTGAACAGCTCTATCAACGGAATAAAGAATTTTTTGAAGCATTAAGCATCTATATTGCTGCAGGGGAATTGAAAATTGAAGAAATGCAACAACAATTAATTCCTGAAGCCATGAAGAAAGCCCAAGAAACTGGAGACCAAATGGATGTACAAACCGTTAATGATTTGCATCAGTTCCTTGATCGTTTGGAAAAAAGAAATCATGACTTGAAATTAACGCGCCAGATGACGATTCAACAAGCGCCACAAATTCGCTTAATTCAAAATACGAAATCAAACATTAGCAGAAAAAATTCAATCTTCTATTACAACAACGATTCCTTTATGGAAAAATCAAATTGCGATTGCAATGACATTACTTCGTCAAAAAGATGCGGTTACAGCGCAACGACAAGTGTCTGAAACAACGAACCAATTAATTCAAAAGAATTCGGAAATGTTGAAAATTTCGACGATTGAAACAGCTCGTGAAAATGAACGAGGTATTATCGATTTAGAAACACTTCAAAAGACACAACAAGACTTAATTGAAACGTTAGAAGAAACCATCTTGATTCAACAAGAAGGTCGTCAAAAACGTAGAAAAGCGGAGTATGAATTGACGCAAATGGAGCAAGAACTTCGAGAAAAATTTATTAGTATTAAGTCGAAAAAGAAAAACGAATCAATCAATAAATGACGGATTCGATAAATGAAAAAAATCTTTACCTGGTCATTCCATTCGGATGAAATAAGGTAAAGATTTTTATTTTTCAGTAAAAGCATCAATTTATTTTCACATTATGACAAATGCTTAACAAAATGATAAAGTCTGCCGTGAACCTTGATATTTTCTCTAACATTATTTAAAAATAGGATGAAAGGAAAAATATTATTTAATGAGGTGAAAAATGCACGTATGGGTTGTAGTTCTAGCGTTATTAGCATTAGCAGTATTTTTTTCTTATTCATTTCACTATTCTTAAAGGATAATCAAAAATGAAGAGGAGATTGATGAATTAGCGGAAGGTTTATTGGAATTAAATCGTGAAGTATATTCATTAAAGAAAAAAATTCAAGAATTAGAAGGGACAACTGTTTACAAAGGACCATCAGTTGAGCCAACTTACGAAGAAGTTCGCGCTGCAAAACAAGCAGAAGTTCGTGTTGCTGAAAAACCAGTTTTAGAGGTAGTTCAAGAAACGACTCCCGTTGAAGAAGAAGTAACTACAGTAGAAGAAGTTGCTGTGGAAGAATCTGGTCGTCTACACAATGTAACTAAACAACAAATTATTACATTATTTAGCCATGGAAATTCAGTAGAAACAATTTCTGAGCAATTGAATGTACCTGTTTCAACAGTACAATTAGTGATTGATAATTATTTTGAAGCAGATGCGAAATAAGGAGGAAGAAGAACATGAGTAAAACGAAATTTCGTTCTTTAGGAATGGGCTTCTTAGTAGCAGCGTTAATTTTAGCATTGGTAACAGTGATTTGGCCATTAGTTCCACAATCATTGAAAAGCCAATTAGATGCAGTGAATTTGCCAATCGTTACTGAAGGAGCAAATGAAGCAAGCTATAAAGCCGCTTACGAATCTTTATTAGCTGAAAAAGAATCAAGTAGTAAAGCATCGTCAACAAGTGCTTCAGCTACGACTCAAGCTTCAACAACAGAAGCAGCAACTACTCAATCTTCAAAACCTGTATCTATTACAGTTGAAGAAGGTGAATCATCAAATGATGTTGCTGAAAAATTAGAAAAAGCTGGATTAATTAAGAGTGCCAAAGAATTTGTTGATTACTTAACAACAAATAATATCGCTGAAAACATCTGGACTGGAACTTTCGAGATTAAACCAGGAAGTTCTAATGAAGAAATCGCACGTGCTATTGGTGCGTTACGTTAATAAGAAATGCAGAGTGTTACAGTCTCAGGCTGTAGCACTTTTTTTATTGAAATAAATTAAAATTTTCTGAAAATTAGATGAAAACTATGGTACAATGGGAGTACGATTTTAGAAAGTGAAGTGAGAGTATGATTGAAAGAAGTCAAGTAGATGTAAATCAAACATGGGACTTATCGCATTTGTTTGAAACAGAAGAAGCTTTAACGAAGCGTTAGAAGACTTAAAAGGAAAAGTAGATGGTTTCCAAAAAGAATACGAAGGAAACATTACAACAGCACATCAAGTGAATGCTGGTTTAGCAACCTACCGTACCTTATTAGAACAACGCGGTAAAATTTCTGCGTATTGCAACCTTGCTGTGAGCGCAAATACAAAAGATAAAGAGGCACAAACACGTGCTGCACAAACACGTACGTATTAGCAGGATTAGATGCCAAATTAAGTTTCTTTGAATCTGAATTAAGCCAATTGGATGATGCAGTATTAGAAGAAGCACGTGAGAATAAAGAAGACGCCTTATATATCGAACGTCTCTTAGAAGATAAAAAACATTTATTATCAAAAGACGTGGAAGCAACTCTAGCTGCTCTAGGAAATACATTAGATGCTGGTTACCAAGCGTACAACGATATTAAATTTAAAGATATGCATTTTCCAGACGTAGAAGCAGATGGACAAGTGATTCCAATGACATACAACAGCTTCGAAGGCCGTATGCAATCAGAAGCCAATACAGCAATCCGTCGTGAAGCCTTTAAAGTATTTAGCGACACATTACGCAAATACCAACACAGTACAGCTTCAGCATATAACACACAAATTCAAAAAGAAAAAACAATGGCAACATTGCGTGGATTCGATTCAGTGATTGATTATTTATTAGACCGTCAAAAAGTTTCTCGTGAATTATACGACCGTCAAATCGATGTCATCATGGAAGAATTAGCACCACATATGCGCAAATTTGCACGTCTAATCAAAGAAATCTATCAATTGGATGAAGTGCGTTATGAAGACTTGAAACTAGAAGTAGATCCAACATATGCAGCCAAAGTAACGTATGACGAAGCAAAACAATACATCTTAGAAGGGCTAGAACCTCTAGGAGAAGATTACCTCAAGATTATGAAGGAAGCCTTCGACAATCGTTGGATTGACTACGCTGAAACAATCGGTAAACGTACTGGTGCGTTCTGTTCATCACCTTACGGGGCAAATTCATTTATCTTAATGTTCTTTACAGAAGATATGAATGACTGCATGACGTTAGCGCATGAATTAGGTCACGCAGGGCACTTCCAATTGGCGTATAAACACCAAAATATTCTAGATGGTCGTCCAAGTATGTACTTTGTGGAAGCTCCATCTACAACAAACGAATTATTAGTTGAGTTCTACTTGAAGAACAAAGCAGGCGATGACTTACGTATGAAACGTTGGATTATTTCTCAAATGGTCGCTAAAACGTACTACCACAACTTTGTGACTCACTTATTAGAAGCGTACTTCCAGCGCGAAGTATACCGCTTAGTGGATGCAGGTAAGAGTTTAGACGCAGATACGTTAAATGATTTATTTAGAGAAACTCTTGCGAAATTCTGGGGACCAGAAGTGGTTCTTACCAAAGGAGCAGAGTTAACATGGATGCGTCAACCGCACTATTACATGGGACTTTACTCATACACTTACTCAGCTGGTTTAACAATTGGTACACAAGTGGCGAAAATGATTCAAAAAGATGCAAGTTTAGCAAACACTTGGGTAGAAGTATTGAAGATGGGCGGAACGAAGAGCGCAGAAGAGCTTGCGAAAGCAGCAGGCGTGGATGTCTCAACAGATGCACCACTGAAAGATACGATTGCAACCATCGGTGGCTTAATCGACGAAATCGTAGATATTACAAAACAATTGAATGCATAAAAAATTAAGGTCAGCAAGGAAATCCCTTGTTGACCTTTTTTCGTTTTTATTGGTTTGATTGAGACACAATCAGTTGTACAGATCCGTTGATTTGAAGTGTAGGTGTTCCAGAAGGAAGAATAAAGGAATCTGCTTTTTGGATTGGATACTGTGTTCCATCGACTGTGAGCGTTCCTTTTCCGTCTAACACCGTCACAAGATGATAAGTAGAAGAGAGGGCATCGCTGTAGTCGCCGTCGATATCGTATTTCCAAACGGTAAAGAACTTGTTCTCTACAAAAGTCGTTCTTGTTCCCTTGTCAGTCGTCACCACTTGTTGGTTAGTTGTTGGGACACTATGCGGAATCGTTGTGACATCTTTTGTTTGTTGAATATGCAGAGGACGAGGGTTACCAGCATCGTCAGTGCGTTTGTAGTCATAGACGCGGTAAGTCGTGTCTGAATTTTGTTGCGTCTCAAGAATCACAATACCGCCACCAATGGCATGAATCGTCCACTTGGAACATCGAAGAAGTCGCCCGCTTTCACAGGAACTTCGGTAAATAGGTCGCCCCATGCTTCATTGTCGATTTTCTCTGCAAATTCTTCAGGAGTCATCGCTGTATGTCCATAGACAATTTTTGCGCCTGGCTCTGCTTGTACGACATACCAGCATTCATTTTTTCCATATTCGCCTTCATGTTCCAGCGCATATTCGTCATCTGGATGCACTTGAATTGATAAGTCATCGGATGCATCTAGTAACTTAATCAGAAGAGGGAAGCTTGCTAATTGTTGCCCATTGAAGAGCTCTGGATGGGTTTTATAGAGTTCATCTAATCCTAGTCCTGCATATTCTGCAGGGCTTTTTATCGTTGAAATGCCATTTGGATGCGCGCTAATAATCCACGCTTCTCCTGTTTTCTCAGAAGGGAGAGTGAAATTAAAAAGAGAATTTAGTTTTGTTCCTCCCCAAATTTTCTCTTGAAGAACAGCATTTAAAAAAATTGGTTTTGTCATATTTATGCCTCCTATGATGAATGTCTTAGTGCAAATGAATTAAATTCAAATAGATCGTATCTATGTCGGCTAATCGAGTACTCAAATGGAGTTCCATTATCGAGGTAGGCCACTTGTTCTACTTCAAAGACAGGCTCTGTTGGAAGGAGTTGTAAATAGTCTTGCTCATCTTCTGAACTAGGTGCTGCACGTAAGATTTTAGTAGCACTTGCAATGCGCAAGCCTAATGGACCTTCAATATATTGATAGATGGAGTTTAATAAAACTTCTTCCGTAATCCCTGGAATGACGCTTGTACTCATATAGGTTTGTTCTAATACGTACGGCTTGCCGTCGATAATGCGAAGGCGGTGAATGTTGTATATAGGACTTTGCACCGGCACTGTAATTTTTCTGCTAGAAATTCAGAGGCAAACTCTAATTTGAAATGAATGATTTTGGATTCAACAGTAGAGTGTGAATCCTCAGAAATCTTCGTCAGTCCTTTAATATCACGTTCTGGAACGATGAGTTTTCGTTTCGACGTACCACGAGAGAGGACAAATGTACCTTGGCCGCGTTTTCTGAAGATAAGCCCTTCAGAAACGAGTAAGTCTAATGCTTTCTTGACCGTCATTCGACTGCTATTGAATTCTTTCGTTAATGTGATTTCATCGGGTAATTGTTGGTTAATGGCGTATTCGTTACTTAAAATCTTTTCACGAATCGCATGGTAAATCTGTAAATATTTTACGCTCATCGAATGTCATCCTTTCTCTAAACTTAGCCATATTATAACAAATGTAGAATGAATAGGCAAAATCGATATTTTGAATACTATTTATAAATATTGTCTAGACAAATATTTAAAAATTGTGATATACTATACGTGAAAAGAGCTTACAGAAAGGAGGTTAAATTATGAAGAAACAATTGAGTTTCCCTCAAGGGTTTTGGTGGGGTGCTGCTTCAAGTGGACCGCAGACAGAAGGACAATTCGATAAGGCACATGAAAATGTGATGGATTACTGGTTTAGAACGGCTCCAGAAGCTTTCTTTAATGGCGTCGGTCCAGATGTGGCGAGTGATTTTTATCATACGTATCCTGAAGATTTTCGTTTGATGAAGGAGATTGGATTTAATTCATTCCGGACATCGATTCAATGGAGCCGTTTGATTAAAGACTTCGAAACGGGTGAAGCTAATCCAAAGGCTGTGGAATTTTACAACGCTGTTATTGAAGAAGCGAAGAAAAACGATATTGAACTTGTACTGAATTTACATCATTTCGATTTGCCAGTTGAATTGCTTCAACAATATGGCGGTTGGGAAAGTAAACATGTCGTGGACTTATTCGTGAAGTTTACCAAGACTGCGTTCGAATGTTTTGGCGATAAGATTCATTACTGGACAACGTTTTCAATGAGCCAATGGTCATTCCAGAAGCAGGATACTTATATGCATTCCATTATCCGAACCTAAAAGGGAAAGGGAAAGAAGCTGTTCAAGTGATTTATAATCTAAATCTTGCAAGTGCCAAAGTGATTCAACTGTATCGCACATTAGGATTGGAGGGTAAGATTGGGATTATTTTGAACTTGACGCCGGCTTACCCAAGAAGTGATTCTCCAGAAGATATAGCAGCAAGTCAATTTACAAATGATTTCTTTAACAGAGTCTTCTTGAATCCAGCGGTGAAAGGAACATTCCCTGAAACCTTGGTGAAAAAACTAGAGGAGGACGGTGTGTTGTGGAGTCATACTGAAGAGGAATTGCAGCTCATTCGAGAAAATACAGTCGATTTTCTTGGAGTGAATTACTATCATCCAAAACGCGTTCAAGCGCAACCAAATCCTGAGGAGTACAAAACACCTTGGATGCCAGACCAATACTTCAAAGAGTATGAATGGCCTGAACGTCGCATGAATCCATATCGTGGATGGGAAATCTTCCCGAAAGCCATTTATGATATCGCCATGATTGTGAAGGAAGAATATGGCAATATCCCATGGTTCATTAGTGAGAACGGGATGGGTGTGGAAAACGAAGGTCGCTTCATTGGAGAAAATGGAGTCATCGATGATGTGTATCGTATTGAATTTTACGAAGAACATCTCACTTGGCTACATAAAGCGATTGAAGAAGGTAGCAACTGTTTTGGATATCATACATGGACTGCTTTTGATTGCTGGTCTTGGAATAATGCGTACAAGAATCGTTATGGATTTATTTCTGTAGATTTAGAAACGCAAAAGAGAACCATCAAGAGTAGTGGAAGATGGTATCGCAACGTTAGTGACAATAACGGATTTGAAGTAGAAGTCGAGGAATAAAGAGAGGAGATATTCAGATGAAAAACTCGAAATTTATTGACAAATTTGCCGCGTTTGCTGGTAGATTGGGGAACCAAATTCATTTAAAAACCCTAAGAGATGCATTTGCGACAGTAATGCCATTATATATTTTGGCAGGTTTAATTGTTCTTTTGAACAACACAGTATTTAAGTGGATTTTTGAAGGGGATACATTAACGAAATTCCAATATTGGGGAATTACAATCGCAAACGGTACTTTAAGCATTTCAGGAATTATTATCGCCGTAATGGTCGGTTATTTCTTAGCGAAAAACAGAGACTTTGAAAACCCATTGGCAGCATCAATGCTATCATTAGTTTCTTTAATTGTTATGATGCCAAATACAGTTTCTGCAGTTCCTGATGGTGCAAAGGATGCCGTAAATATTTCAGGCGTTCTTTCATTTAACAACACAGGTACAGGCGCAATGTTTGCAGGGGTTATCGTAGCGATTCTTGCAACAGAACTATTCATCAAATTATCAAGTGTTAAAGCATTACAAATTAATCTTGGTGACAACATTCCACCAGCAGTTGGTAAATCATTCAGCGTATTACTTCCAGTAATGACCGTTATTTCATTATTTGGGGTTGTATCAGCATTATTATTCAACTTATTTGGAACAAACTTAATCTCAATTATTACAGTCTTCATCCAAGAACCAATTCGTCATATTGGTACAAGCTTAATTGGGGTAATCATTATTTACTCTCTAGGAAATATGTTATGGCTATTTGGGATTCACCAAGCCGTTATTTACAGTGCAATTCTAGAACCATTACTATTAATTAACATTACAGAAAACATCACTGCAGCAAACAATGGACAAGCGATTCCACACATCATCAACTTATCTCAAGTTCAAACATTTGCTTTAATGGGTGGTAGTGGATCTACATTATGTTTATTAGTTGCAACATTCTTAGTGAGCCGAAACGCTGCTTCTAAAAACGTAGCTAAATTATCATTTGGACCTGGACTCTTCAATATCAATGAACCTGTATTATTCGGTTACCCAATCGTTTATAACATTTCATTAGCGATTCCATTTATCGCTGTTCCAGCTCTTGGTATTTTAATCAGCTACTTAGCAACAGTTGCAGGCTTCATGAGCCCAGCATTTGTACAAGTTCCTTGGACAACACCAGTCTTCTTAAATGCATGGTTAGCAACAGCAGGGGACTTCAGAGCAGTTCTCGTTCAATTAGTCATCTTTGCACTTGGAGTTCTTCTATACATTCCATTTATCAAAGTTCATGACAAAGTTGTGGAACAAGAAATGAAGGGATAAGATTATGAAACAAATTTTATTAGTATGTAATGCAGGCATGTCGACAAGTATGCTCGTTAAAAAGATGCAACAAAGTGCGAATGAACGTGGAATTGAAGTTTCTATCGAAGCAAAATCCATTACAGAAGCGAAAAAGAATATCCATGAAGCAGATGTTATTCTCATTGGACCACAAATTCGTTATGAGTTGCCTGCAGTAAAAGAAATCGCAGGGGATATTCCAGTAGAAAGCCATCGATATGCGTGACTACGGAATGATGAACGGTCCAAAAGTATTAGACCAAGCACTTACATTGATAGGAGAATAAAATGACAGAAGAAATGGAACTCATCTGTTTCCAGCTGATTGCCAATAGTGGTGCAGCCAAATCCTCTTTTGTAGAAGCGATTCAATTGGCTAAAAAAGGTTTTTTTGAAGACGCAAATGTAAAACTTGTGGAAGCAGAAGAAGCCTTCGTCGAGGCGCATAAAATTCACGCAGAGCTGATTCAAAAAGAAGCAGAGCGGAGAAAAAACAGAATTTTCATTATTGTTCATGCATGCCGAAGACCAAATGGCTTCAACGGAATTAGTTCAATTGTTAGCTCAAGAGTTGATTGAGCTTTATCGTGAAAGACACGAACAAAAGTGATTTAGAAAAACACAGATTAGCATTTCTGCTAATCTGTGTTTTTTATTGACTTTCCTTCTTAGAAAGAAAAGATTCCGGAGAAGCTTACGGATTCTATAATAGCAGTAACGTGAAGAGCATCGAATGTAAGGGAGAAAGAGTTTACTTCGTAGTTAAAAACTTTATAAAGGTAGACGCAGTAGCTGATTGAATCAAGCTTCATCACTTGTGATTCGCTTAATTCTAATCAGCCTTGCGGGGGTAAGACTACAAAGCAAACAGGACTCACACTGTGAGTCCTGTTTTTGTCTTTGGTCTTACTCCCGTTTGAAAGCTTCGAAGGTGTAAGACTTTGGCTTACACCGGTGCAACGTTACAGCTATTATGAAGATATCCGTAAGACTTCGAAGGAATCTTTTTCTATGTTGAGAAGAGACAATCATAATAAATAGAATCATTAAGAAATGCCTAAATCCTTTTAAATCGCGTGAATTCAATGATAAAATAAACTGACATCAACCATGGAGGAACGTATGGAAGACAAAAAATTATTGATGAATACATATACAGGTCGCGTGTTTAATCCGCTTGAAATGGTACCAGACAACGTAGCCATTGAAGATATCGCGCATGCCTTAAGTATGATATGTCGAGGAAATGGACATCTTCGTTTCTTTTATTCAGTAGGATTGCATAGCATTAACTGCGCACAAGAAGCTATTGCTAGAGGATACCAAACAGGAACGGTCCTTGCGTGTCTATTGCATGATGCGACAGAAGCTTATATCGCTGATTTAATTCGTCCTGTGAAAAATCAGTTGCCAGAGTATGAAGTAATTGAAAATAACTTATTTGAAGTGATTAAAGAGAAATTCTTCTTGCAACATTTAGAAGAAAAAGAATGGACAAAAGTGTGGGCGATTGATCATGAAATGCTCTCTAATGAATTGCCTGTGATTTTAACGGACGAACCAATCATGGAAAAAGCGCCATTACTCAGCAGTCCAATTTTGGAAGAAAGAAGCATGCGCGCGGTAGAACTCGAATTCTTGAAGTTATTCACAGAACTCTTTGAGACGTATCAAAAAGACGTGAAGAAACTTGAAAACGCGCTCAGCAAAAAGAGAATACTAGAAGAAATGACTCCAGGGAAACGACGCGCAGAAGAAAGACGGGTAGTAGAGTGGCTGAAAGGAATGCCACAATGGATTGAGGCTAAAACAATCGCTGTAACGATGCCAATGAGAATTGAATTTCAATTAGACTTGGTCGTTCAAGAGGCTAGAAGTGCAGGTAAAAAAGTTTTTGCTCCAGTCACAATGCCCGATAAGACATTAGTGTTTGTAGAGTGGAATGAACAAACAACCTTTAAACGTACGTCGTATGGAGCCCTAGAGCCAGTGATTGATAGCGCGCATCCGCTATTTTGAAGCCAAAGATTTAGATTTAGTGATTGTTCCTGGATTACTGTATAGCACTAAAGGAGATCGTATTGGATTTGGCGGTGGCTATTACGATAGAACCTTGCAAAAGGTGGACGATTATCGTATTCTCTCGCTAGCATATACAACTCAGGTGACTCCTGTTGTCGACTGGCCAGTATTTGAAACGGACATTCATATTCCAACGATTATTACAAGTGAAGGAGTGGTTCGAGATGTTTAAAATCAATCCATGGAAATTAGAACGCATGAAGCGCAATTTCAACGAGAGCTTCAGCTTTACTTATTTATTTTTAGCGATTCAAGCAGCATTATTTATCGTAATGACGCTTGCAGGTGGTAGCACGAATGGACAAGTTCTTGTTAATTTCGGGGCGAAATTCAATCCGTATATCATTTATCAACATGAATATTATCGGTTTCTCACCCCAATTTTCTTACATATTGGATTGGAACATATTTTATTTAACAGTGTTTTCTTATATATGATTGGCCGTCAGATGGAATATGAAATTGGTCACTGGAGATTCCTTGTGGTATATCTGTTATCAGGAATCATGGGAAACCTGGCTAGTTTTGCTTTTTCATCAAGTATATCTGCGGGGGCAAGTACGGCACTCTTTGGACTTATGGGAGCTGTAGTTTATTTATCACGAAAACACGGCTACATTCGTTCTTTTAGGCAAATGGGAATGCAATACGCAGGACTTATCGTTATCAATATTGTCCTTGGATTTATTAATTCAGCCGTCGATAACTATGGGCACTTAGGAGGACTCGTTGGTGGATATTTAGTGATGTTGGCGATTAGCTTTAGAGGCGACCGCCTGACAAAACCTGCTTCACGCATTGCTGGAATTGTAGCGTATTTTGTCATCGCATTTTTACTATTTTGGCTAGGAATGAAAAGATAATGCTGTTATAATGAAAGCATATACAAGTTTCATGGAGTGAATACAATGGAAAAGAAAATTATTGGTATTGATTTGGGCGGAACGTCCATCAAATTTGCGATTATTTCACTTGAAGGTGAAGTTCAACAAAAATGGTCGATCCCTACAAATATTTTAGACGAAGGAAGTCATATTGTAGAGGACATCATTGAGTCGATTCGTCATCGTTTAGAATTATTAGGACTAACAAATGAAAACTTTGCTGGAATCGGGATGGGTTCTCCAGGTGTTGTGGATAGAGAAAATGGTACAGTGATCGGTGCCTACAACTTAAACTGGAAAACATTACAACCATTGAAAGAAAAAATCGAAGGAGCACTCAGCCTTCCGTTCTTCATTGATAATGATGCCAACGTAGCAGCATTAGGTGAAAAATGGATGGGTGCTGGTGGAGACCAGCCAGATGTAACCTTCTTTACACTTGGAACAGGTGTTGGTGGTGGGATTATCGCTGAAAATCGCTTGATTCATGGTGTTGCTGGTGCTGGTGGAGAACTTGGACATATTACGGTAGATTTAGTGACCGACCTTTTGCATGTACTTGCGGTAAAAAAGGCTGTCTTGAAACCGTGGCAAGTGCAACAGGAATTGTGAACTTAGCGCGTCGTTATGCCGACGAATATGCAGGCGATTCAGAATTAAAAGCAAGAATCGATGATGGGCAAGATGTCAGTGCTAAAGACGTATTTGATTTGGCTAAACAAAATGATCCTTTAGCCTTAATCGTGATTCGTCATTTTTCTAAATATTTAGGAATTGCATGTTCACATGTTGCCAATATGTTAAATCCATCATTCATCGTCATTGGTGGTGGAGTGAGCGCAGCAGGAGAGTTCTTGCTAGAAGGCGTTCGAAAAGAATACGAACAATTAGTTTTCCCACAAGTACGCGAAACAACACATTTACGTTTAGCTGAACTTGGGAACGATGCAGGAGTCATTGGAGCAGCTTCTTTAGTGCTTTTGAAAGATTAAAAGAAACATGATACAATATCTCTTGTCTGATTAAATATTTATTAAAGGAGTTAAGTCTCATGTGGTATATCGTTTGGGCTTTATTTATGGCCTATGGAATTTATTTATTTGTATTAATCTGGATGCGTCAATCATCTGCTAAAGTAGTGAGTGCAGAAGAGTTTGGTAAAGATTTACGCCACGGGCAATTGATTGATGTCCGTGAAAAAGATGAATTTAAAGCTGCTCATATTTTAGGAGCGCGTAACATTCCATATTCTCAATTTAAAGAACGTTTCATGGAATTGCGTAAAGACCAACCAATCTATTTGTATGAAGAGGGCGTTTCTATTGCAGGTCGTTGTGCCTATCGTCTAAAGAAAAATGGATATACAAATATCTTTATTTTAAAACATGGTTTTGAAGCATGGAATGGAAAAGTGAAAAAAAGAGAAAACTAATATGAAAAGAGCTAGTTCATTTGAACTAGCTCTTTTTTATTATTTAATCTGTATGCTGTTTTCTGTAGTCCCCAGGAGAAACACCAATTTTCTCTTTAAAGATTTTCGTGAAATAAGAGTAATTATCATATCCGACTTCAGAGGCTACTTGTGCAATAGGCGTTTTCGTTCCTGATAGTAATTCTTTAGAAGCATTGATGCGTTTATCCGTAATATATTTGACCAAAGTTTCACCTGTTTCTTTCTTAAAGATTCGAGCTAGGTGATCCGCGCTAAGATAAACCATATCAGCCAAAGTGCTTCGGCTTAAGTCTTCTTTGTAGTGATGGTCGATATATTCGATGATACGTTGGATGCTATTTTTTTGATTCTCTGCATCTGTTACGAAATTTCTCGCATGAGACCAATAGTAAGTGAAGTATTCCCCAAAAGATTCAATCGAATGAAATTTTCTTTGGAATAGAAAATCATGCTGAGCATTTTGAAATAGCTTATGTGCTGAAATCCCGTTTTGGTCTAAGTAAATCCCGATTTGTTGCGTCCAGTCCAGATGTAACTTTTGTAAGATGACTTTTGGTATCATTCCGTTTGAAATATAGTGTAAGAGACTCTTTGTTAATTCGGATTCGTCTAATGAATCCGAGAAGGTGATGGAGTTGATTGCAACTTCTTTTTTCTGTAAAACGTCAACGTCAGAAGAAACTGGGATAATAGTATTCCAATAAGGAACTTGTTGCCCTGTTGCTGAGTAGAGTTCTTTAACCTCTTGTAAAATAGTTTTACATTGGAAGCAACTTTTGAACGTTAAAATTGAATTGCGATGTAATTTATTCAGAATTTCTTGTTGGATTTTTCTTGCAAATTCCTCACTATTGATAGAACTATCCACTCTAAAGAAGCAAACGTAATGGTCGACAAGACCTTCCATCTTAAACATGCTTGCTAGTTGATACCTCTCATTAGAAAGGCTTGTAATACCTTTCTTAATTGAGAGGTCCATGATGGGATTTCCGGAGCGTAATCTGCCTCACTAATATTTAATGTAATCACGCCTGTTAGAAAATACTGATGTTCCTTTAAATTTAAATTCCGCTTTAGAAGTTCAGATTGCAGTTCTTCCAGACGGTGAATGCGTGGTTTTCTTAAATATTCAAACCAGAAATTGTTTTCAGTTTGGAACGCAGTTTCGTGTGAGGCTTGTGGACGCTGCTCTGTAATCTTATCAAGTGCTTTTTGAATAATAAACTCTAATTTTTCGAAGTTAATCGGTTTTAAGTAGTATTCAAAACTTTGCAATTCAATTGCTTTTTGTGCGTAGTTGAAATCTGCATAGTTCGTTAAAAAAATAGTTTTGATATCGTAATTTTCATTTCTCACCCAAGAGAGCAGTTCAAGACCACTTCCTTGAGGCATCTCAATATCGCTAATCATTAGGTGAATAGGATTTTCTTTAATGATTGCTTGAGCCTGAGAGAGACTGTTAGCCACATAGACGTTATTGATTTTTAATCGATCCCAACGGATTTTTTCACGTAACGCTTCGATGATAAAACGGTCATCATCAACGAGTAGTATATTCATTAGAATCTCCTTTCAACTCTTTATAAGGAACTAGAACATCAATTCTGGCACCGCTTGTGTCGTTATTTTCAAACGTAATTGTATAATCATTCGAATATAAAAGATTGAGTCGTTCAATCGCGTTTGTAATCCCAATATGGTGTCCGTCTTCAGATATTAATGATTCCATATTTTTAAGTTTGCTTAGAATTTCCCTCGAGAATCCTGGGCCATTGTCTTTAACACAAATCTCAATATAAGGCTTCTCATCAACTATTCGTTTTTGAAGAGAAAGGTTAATGACGATTCCATCTTGGAAAGAGAAACCGTGCTTAATCGTATTCTCAACAAATGTCTGAAGTAAGAGAGAAGGGACCAATGCATTTTGTAGTCTTTCGTCGAATGTTAACGCAAAATCGATATGATTCCCATAACGAATGCGCTGAATCTCCAAGTAGTCTTTAATATGTTGGATTTCTTTCTTGAGCGGTGAGAAGTCTTGATCCACCATAAAGAGGTATCGTAAGTAGTCAGATGTTAAAATAGTTAACTCTTCGATTTCTTTATAGTTCTTCGTTTGAAGCATACTGTGAATCATAGAGAGCATATTTAAATAAAAGTGAGGGCGAATTTGACTCTTTAAGTAGTTAAGTTCGACCTTTTTTAATTCCAACTGAGCATGGTACTCACGGATTTTTAACTCTTGCATATCGAATAGTACTTGGCTCAATTTATCATTTGCAGTATCGATTTCCAAAATCCCTTCAGAAGAAGTAATGTCATATATCGATGTTGATTCATCGATGCGTAAAAGACGATCTGTTAAACGTGTAATCGGGTTCAACATTCTGTTTCGAATGAATATAATCAACACAAGAGAAGCTATCGCAATGAGAATTGGAACAATGGCGATCAAGACTTCAAAAAGAACGATGCTCTTAAATACATCTGTGTAGTCAACTGCTACATAAATATCAAAAGGTAGTTGAGTCCGTTCGCTATCAGCCTCAATCAAGTGAGTTGAAGGCGATAAATTCTTTGGCTCTTTTAATGATATTTGTCCTTTTTTTCCGATATTTAGTTTTCTAAGTGGCGTTAGAATGTCATCTGCTGAGATAATTGCCATAATTGTTTTCTCTTTATAATGAACGACTTTAATTAAGTATTCCGTATCATTAATAATAATGGGTTGCCATTTACGGTCGTCAGTATTATTTCTAAACGAAATGATATTGTTTTTTAAATATAAGTAATCTTGATAGGGAATATAGAGAGTGGATGCACTCAGAAAATGATGCGTACCTTCTGTAGCTACTAAAAACGACATATGCGTTTCGTGTTGGTATTCATAATCATTAAAAGTTGTCTGTACTTTTCTAACGGTTTGCTCATAATCCATGTAACTTTGTGGCTCATTCAGCTCTTCTAATCCCTCATCGTGTGTGATGGTTGAATACAAAAAGCGTTCGACGGAACGCATTTCATCATTAAGTCCATTGGCGTAAATCTCAATAGAACTCGTCAACTGTTGAATATTTTGATTCTTAATAAAATCTCTTGTGGCATTGCTGACAAAGAGACTAATCACTGTAATGAGGATAAGAAGGACTAATAATACTTGAAAGAAAAATTTAAAAGAATGTCTTTTAGATAGAATACTATGTAGTTTCATAACTATTACCTCACTTCTCAAGTATAACACTATCACAAAAGTTGTCAAAAAAACGATATGAATTAAGAAGATGTCGGAAAAAGTGATATAAATATTTGAAATATTGTCTGAATAGTGAATACTTCTTATCGAAATAATGATATAAAGAAAGCGTTTTATTTTATAAAATAATGACAGATATTTAAACAGGAGGGAAATTATGAAAGATTTAACCACATTACAAAAAAAGAAGAATAAAAAAAGCAACATTCCTTTATATGTGCTTCTATTTCCTTCAATTATTTTACTTATAATGTTTGCATATATCCCAATGTTAGGGCTTGTAATTGCTTTTAAAGATTACTCACCAGCTAACGGAATTTTAAATAGCCCGTGGGCAGGATTTAAATATTTCACCCAATTCTTTAAATCAGTTCAATTCGGAACAACGATGATGAACACATTAAAGATTTCAATTTATAGCATTCTCGTGGGGTTTCCATTACCAATCTTACTAGCGCTCTTATGTAATCAAATAAGAACAGGAAAATTCAAAAAGGTCTTTCAAGTAACCACCTATCTACCGCACTTTATTTCAACAATGGTTATGTGTGGGATGATCATTTTATTCTTATCACCAAATAGTGGGTTACTTGCTAATATCTTTAAATCACTTGGATGGACGATGCCGAACTTATTAGCAAAACCAGATAGTTTTGCTGGCGTTTATGTATGGAGTGATGTTTGGCAACACATTGGGTGGGACAGCATTATTTACTTAGCAGCTTTATCTGCCATCGACCCAACGTATTACGAAGCAGCTACGATGGACGGGGCTAGTCGTATACAAAAGATTCTCAACATTGACTTGCCATTACTTTTACCAACAGCAATGATTCTATTGATTTTAAGAGCCGGTAGCTTATTGAGTATCGGTTTTGAAAAAGTATTACTATTACAAAATCCATTGAACTTAGCTGGAAGTGAGGTGATTTCGACTTACGTATATAAAGTTGGGATGATTAACTTCCAATACAGTTACTCTACAGCAATCGGATTATTCAATACTGTAGTCAACTTAATCATTCTTTTATCTGTCAATTGGTTTTCTAAACGATATACCAAAACAGGACTATTTTAAAAGGAGGGTGGTCTTACCGTGAAATGGTTTAAGGTTTCAAGAAAATCAAAATCAGATTTGTTTTTTGACGTATTGATTTACGGTTTTGCAATCTTGTTAATATTATTAATCGTATACCCATTGTGGTTCGTTGTGATTGCTTCTTTTAGTAATCCTGCTGATGTAGCCAATGGTAAAGTATGGTTCATTCCCCATGAATGGAAATTAGATGGATACCTTCGGTTAATTGAACAACCACTGTTCTTAAGAAGTTATCTCAATACGATTTTATATACAGTAGTTGGGACTTTATTTGCTCTACTAATCAATATCCCTGCTGGATACGCATTATCTAGACGTGACCTACTCGGTAAAAAATGGATCAGCGTTCTCTACATTGTTCCAATGTTTGTTTCAGGTGGATTGATTCCAATCTACTTAACAGTGAAGAGTGTAGGACTTGTCGATTCATTCTGGGTAATGGTGATTCCATTTGCAGTATCTTGTTATAACATCATCGTTGCAAGAACATTCTTCAATAACAGTATCCCAGAAGGAATGTGGGAAGCCGCTCAAATTGATGGATGCGGAACGATTCGTTATTTCTTCAAAATCGTGGTTCCTTTATCAAAAGCTATTATTGCAGTAATTGGTTTATGGACAGCAGTTGGTATTTGGAACTCTTGGTTCAACGCTTTGATTTATTTAACGAAAGAAGAATTGCAACCATTGCAATTAATTTTAAGACGATTATTAATTAGTAATCAAATGATGCAATCTCAGGCAACAGGGGAACTTGCATCCGAGCTTCGTATTAAAGCCGATATGATGAAATATGCAGCGATTGTAATTTCAACGGCTCCAATTATGTTGCTTTATCCATTTGTCCAAAAATATTTCAATCAAGGTGTTATGATTGGTGCTCTAAAAGAATAGGAGAGATATTATGAAAATCAATAAAATGAAGTATATGTTTTTAGCAGCAGCTACACTTATTGGACTAGCAGCTTGCTCAAATTCAACAACCAAGTCGAATGACGAAAAATCAGATCAGAATACTTATAAAATTACAACAGTTAGATGGTCTGACTGGGGTGAAGATTACCATAAAGGATTTATTGATGATTCTGCAAAAGAAGCTGGTATTCAAATTAACTGGGATACTCTTATTGCAGCAGATTGGACAGATAAAAAATCTGTTTTAATTGCAAGTGGTGACCTACCTGATGCATTCTTAGGTTCAAACGCATTTACGGATGCTGAAATTGCTCAAAACCAATCTTTATTCATTCCTCTAGAAGATTTAATTAAAGAAAATATGCCTAATTTAACGAAGGCAATGGAAAAAGAACCAAGATTAAAAGCGATGATTACATCTCCTGATGGACATATTTATAGTCTTCCTAAGAAGTTACCAATGCGTCCGACAGTAGCAACCAACTATTTATTAATAAAAAATGGCTTGATAATTTAGGGTTAAAAGTACCTGAAACTTATGATGAATTAGTAAAAGTTCTTCAAGAATTCAAAGATAAAGACGCAAACGGTAATGGAGATCCAACGGACGAAATCCCATTTGGTTCAGGTAACTTTGACCCAACATTTTCTTATATCATGCCATTTAATAACCGCTTAGGTGCAGATAACACTTATGAAATGTCTGTTAAAGATGGAAAACCTGTATATCTTCGTACAGAAGAAAGTTATAAACAAGGGATTGCAGCAATGCATGAAGCATACAAGAAAGGGTTAATTGACCCTGAAATCTTCACTGAAGATTCATCTATGAGTGTTGCAAAACGTATGGATAAATCAGTATCTAGAGTAGGTGTTTCAAGTGGTTGGACTGCTGATGCTACATTTGGCTTACATGCAAGCGAATATGTTCCTTTACCAGCGATAAAAGGTCCTGATGGAAAAGGGTATGTTTCTTCAGACCCAGATCACTACAACTATGGACGTAATGAATTGTTAGTGACAACAAAAGCTAAGGACCCTGCTAAATTATTACAATGGTTCGATAAATTCTATACTGATGATGCAAGTATCCAAAACTTCTATGGTTCATTTGGAATTGGTACTGAAAAAGATGGCGACAAATATAAAGTATTACCTCCAAAAGACGGTAAATCTGCCGATGAATTTGCTTGGATTAATTCTCTTCGTGACTTTGGACCTAAGTATGTGAGTGATGATATCAACAATCGTGTTGAAATCGACCAAACTCAAGGTGACGGTTTGAAATTGAAGATGGACCAAGAATTAAACAATATGCTTTACCAGCATACCCTAATGTAACTTATTCTCAAGAAGAACTTAACCAATTAGCTTCTCTATACGTAAGTATTAATTCTTACGTTAAACAACAAGCTTCTAAATGGGTAGTTGATGGCGGAATTGAAACAGAATGGGAATCTTACTTAGCAAATCTTAAAAATATGGGATTGGATGAATTCATCAAGATTCAACAAGACGCATATGACCGTTATCAAAAAGAAGTTAAATAATCACAATTTAACTAATACCCCAACTGAAACGTTTAAAATACAATGAGTAGAGGGAGCGAGATTGAAGAAAAATCTTTCTCGCTTCCTTTTTCTCATATAGGTACGGTGATTTCATTGCAAAAACTATTTCGAATAGATGGGCCACTCGTTAGAGGGCTAACGCTCATTACCAATTTGATTCTATTGAACACATTATTTATTATCACAAGTATTCCTTTGGTGACGATGGGAGCATCTGTGACATCTCTAAATACGATGTTACATCGGATTTTAAAGGGCGATGATGGCGATATTATTTATCATTATTTTCGCATTTTTAAATCCAACTTTAAGCAAGCTACTGTCATTTGGGCAGCTCTCGTGCTACTTGGAGTTCTACTATTTTTGAACTACAGTATTTTTTCGAATACAAACTTCTTGAATGGATATGGATTATTGCTTCTAGCGCCAGTTGGAATGCTTGTGATATTAGGCGTTGCCATTCTCTTACCCTATATCGGATTATTTGAAAATAGTTTAAAAGCCAGTGTTATCAATAGCATTTTCGTTTGTATTTTAGATCCGTTACGAGCAATTCTATTGATTCTATTTAACTGCGCTGTAGTGTACATGAGTGTGAATACACCGGAGAGATTATTGACGGCAATTTACGTTTTCACTTTTGGGGGATTTGCAATCTGGGCATTATTAAATGTAAAAGTAACGAGTAAAATGTTTAAAAAGGCATATAAATTAAGCAATGGAGGTAAACAAGATGAAAATTTTTAAAGGAGATTTTTATCGTATCAGCGTTCTAACAGATAAACTCATTCGGTTAGAATATTCAAATAATGGGCAGTTCGAAGATAGACATACGCAATTAATCCAAAACAGAGACTTTGGAGAGGTAGAGGTTGAAGCAACAGAAACACCAGAGTTATTAGATATTAATACGAACTTCTTCCGTTTGCGCTATAACAAAGGCGAATTCAATAATCAAAATCTATTTATTGCATTAAAGGGTCAGTTCTTTATTTTCGGAAGCCGATGGTACTTTGGTGAACCAATTGAAACATTAAAAGGAACAACGAGAACCCTTGACCAAGCGAACGGAGCTATAGAATTAGAAGATGGTATTATTAGTAAGAGTGGTTATGCCATTTTAGATGATTCGAATGGATTTATCAGTGACGAAAAAGAAGGTTTTATCAAAAAAGAAAGCGAAGTGGACCTTTACGTCTTTGCTTATGGTCACGACTATAGAGGAGCAATTAGAGACTTTTATCATTTAACAGGTGCAACTCCATTATTGCCACGCTATGCCTTAGGAAACTGGTGGAGTCGTTATTGGGCGTATACTGCCGACGAGTATTTAAGTCTCGTTGAACGTTTTGAAGATGAACAAGTTCCGCTTGCGGTGGGCGTGTTAGATATGGACTGGCATATCACGAAGATTCCAGAACGCTTCGGTAGTGGGTGGACAGGATATTCTTGGAACCGAGAACTCATTCCAGAGCCGGAAAAATTATTAAAGAAACTGCATGATAAGAAATTAAAACTTTCTCTAAATGTCCATCCAGCTGATGGTATTCGAGCGTATGAAGATGCGTATCCAGCTGTTGCAAAACGTCTAGGATTAGATGCAGCCAGTGAAGAAGCTGCTATTTTTGATATTGCAGATCCACGTTTTAGAGAATCTTACTTTAAAGATGTTCATTATCCATTAGAAGAACAAGGGGTTGATTTCTGGTGGATTGACTGGCAACAAGGAACGCAAGGGGTACAAGATCCATTGTGGTTATTGAATCATTATCATTATGTCGATAATTGTAAGAGAAAAGATGGCGGATTAATCTTGTCTCGTTATGCTGGACCAGGAAGCCATCGTTATCCAGTTGGATTTTCTGGAGACGCTTTTATAACTTGGGAGTCTCTTAAATTCCAACCTTATTTTACATCAACAGCGTCTAATATTGGTTATAGCTGGTGGAGTCATGATATTGGCGGACATATGGGCGGTTATTATGATGAAGAATTACAAATTCGCTGGTTACAATATGGCGTCTTTAGTCCGATTACACGACTTCATAGTACTAATAGTCCATTTAATAGTAAGGAACCATGGTTCTTTACGAAGAATACAGCAGAAATCATGAAGCATTATTTACGTCTAAGACACCAATTACTTCCATATCTCTACACGATGAATGTGGCAACGCATGAAGAGGGCGCACCACTTGTGAGTCCGATGTACTATTTCTATCCTGAAAATGAAGAAAGTTACCGTGTGCCAAATCAATACTTCTTCGGTAGCGAGTTAATGGTTGCTCCAATCACAGAACCAATGAACAAAGATTACCAATCCGCAAAAGTTCAAGTATGGTTCCCTGAAGGAAAATGGTACGACTTCTTCACGGGAAGAGAGTATGCAGGAGAAGTAGTGCTTGATATTTATCGAGATATCGAATCAATTCCTGTATTTGCCAAGGAAGGGGCGATTGTTCCATTAGATGGTTCTGGTGTGAATATGGGGGTAGATTTACCTGAAGTTATCGACTGGTATGTCTTCCCAGGAACCCATCATTCATTTGATATGGTGGAAGACTTAGATGGCGCTCGTTGTGTAACGACATTATCTGTTGATTGGAATTTAGGTACTATCCAATTAACTGTTGAAGGGGAAACAGGCATCCTTCCAGTAAACAGAATTCACCGTGTTCATGTTCAAGGAAGCCAAGATGTTGTCGTTGAATTGGAAAATAAAAATGCGACTGTTGAGTTTACAGTGGGCGAAAAACAAACGGTAAATCGAAACGAGGCGATCTTCCAAGTACTCAAGAATGCGCACCTTCCATACGAAACGAAAGAACACTTATATCGTCGATTAGTCAATGCTAAAGATGCGAATGAAATCATTAATATCTTACATCATGAAGATGACGAATTAAGAGGACGATTGCTAGAAATCTTATTTATAAGTGAACCATAACAAAAAACGGGTACTTCCAATAGGAGGTATCCGTTTCTCTGTGTTAAAAAAACACTGCATTCATTCGTTGAATACAGTGCTATATAGATTAATCCACTTTGTAATACATCATGTTTTTAACGGTTTTGCCATCAGTAACTGTTTGTGTCCCGAAAATACGATCTTTTGAAATGTCCGATTGATCTTTTTCACCAGGAAGTAAGCCATAAGTCAATTCTACATTTTGGGGAATGAAGGAGAATACCGCACCTCCAACAAAAGTATTCTCATTGTTTTCCGGAACCATAATCCAGTTGAGAAGCCCTTCTTGGTATTGTTGTTTAGTAATTCCAACTTTCAAATCACCATGGCTACTTGAAATTTTTCCTTCTTTGTCGATGTGAATTTCCCAACCAGCTGAGTTTCTCCAAGTTCCCTCTACGCTTCGGAAGTCTCCTTGTTTTATTGCTTGAAGATCCATTGAGGATGGTTTTGGTTGCTCCGCTGGGATAACAACTTTTTCAGTAGATACAGTTTCTGGAACTGGTACGGTTGCTTCTTTTTGTTCTATTGTTGTTGAAACCACAGTAGTAGGTTCCGCTGTAGTACTAGTTTTGGTTTGTTTTGTAGTTGATGTACTGGACGTTCTAGTAGTTGTGGATTGAGTTTGTGTTTGAGTTGTTGTGTTCGAGTCTTCTTTCTTTTGGAAAAGTGAACAGCCCCCTAAAGTAAGAGCTATCAAGAATGATGCTATCAGTTTCTTCATTGAAATCCCTCCATTTCTATTTCATTATACTACTAATAAGTTCGAATATACATGTTTTTTGAAATCGTTTCTTTGACAAATAGCATTTTTAATGTTACCTTGAATATAGTAAATCGGTAGGTGAGACTACCATGGAGATACGGATGACTACCGCAAAATAGTGGAGACACTATTCGTTGGTCAGCAGCCTCTGTCGTGAAGGCAGAGACTAATGTCATTTCATCGCTCCATGATGTTAAAGCTTGGACGAGAATATAAGAATTGTTTATTTAGTAAGCATCTTGTCGCGTCTAAGCTGTGACAAGGTGCTTTTTCATTTGCCTAAAATTTCTAGAAAGAGGGTGATCATATGCCAGGACCGGAGAGTCGAACGAAAAAAATCAAAGAGCGAAGGGAAGAGTGCGATGATCACCCGGAGCTTCGCCTAAATTAAAAACGAGGTGAAGACTATGAAAACAGCAAAAGAAAGATTCGATTTAGCACTAATGAGTCCAATGGCAGAGGTCCTAGAAGCGTTAGGCACATCTGTAAAAGGACTCACTGAAGAACAAGTAGAAACACTCCGTGAAACATATGGAGAAAACAAAATTACAAAGGCTAAAGAAGATTCAATTTGGAAAAAGATTTATGAGTCTATTATCAATCCATTTACGGTAATTCTATTAGTGATTGCGGTAATCTCATTATTCACGAATGTGATTCTAGCAAAACCAGGTGAAGCAGACCCAACAACTTCCATCATTATCGTGGTGCTCGTGGCTGTGTCAGGAACGATTCGATTTGTGCAAGAAATGAAAAGTGACAAGGCGGCTAGTAACTTATCTAGTCTAATCGTCAATACAGCAACGGTTATTCGAGATGGCGAACAGATGGAAGTTCCGATTGAAGATTTAGTAGTTGGAGATATTATTAAATTAAGCGCTGGGGACATGTTACCAGCGGATGCATTATTATTAGAAACACGTGACTTCTTTATCCAACAATCCAGCTTGACTGGTGAAAGTGAATCTGTTGAGAAAAAATCAATCTGGGTTCCAGATGAAGAAGAAAAGAAAAAACAAGCACTCGAGAGCGAACGATTTGTGTTTATGGGCTCAAACGTTGTCAGCGGTAGTGCTTTAGCAGTTATTTTAGTCACAGGGAATGATACGATGATTGGTCGTATCGAAAAAACACTTAATACTTTCGAAGAACAAACAAGTTTCGAGAAAGAAATGAATAAAATCTCATGGCTCTTGATTCGCTTTAATGCTTGTCTTAGTACCAGTTGTATTCTTGATTAACGGATTAACAGACGGCGACTGGTTAGAAGCAGGGGTATTTGCCTTAAGTGTTGCCGTGGGATTAACTCCAGAAATGTTGCCAATGATTATTACAGCCAGCCTTGCAAAAGGGGCAGTGATCATGGCCAAAGAAAAAGTCATTATTAAAAAATTAAATGCCATTCAAGATTTAGGGGCTATCGATATTCTCTGTACTGATAAAACAGGTACGCTCACACAAGATGAAATTATTCTTGAATACCCATTAGATATTCACGCAAATCTAGATATGGGCGTATTGAAAATTGCGTATTTAAACAGCTACTTCCAAACAGGACTTAAAAACTTATTAGACCGTGCCATCATTACACGTACAGAAAAAGAAGCCGACGAACACGAAGATCTACAAAATTTAGCAACACGTTACCAAAAGATTGATGAGTTGCCATTTGACTTCGAACGTCGTCGTATGAGCGTTATCGTGAAAGAAGACGATGAAGCGGTGCTCGTAACAAAAGGAGCACTAGAAGAAATGCTTAGCATCTCTACTCATGTAAAAGACGGAGATGTGGTTCACCCAATTACGGATGAAATTCGCGAATCCATCCTAGAAGCAGTGAGCAGCTTAAACGAACAAGGACTTCGCGTCCTTGGGGTGAGTCAAAAGAAATATCAAGATACTAGCTATTCCTTCACAGTGGAAGATGAATCGAATATGATTCTAATGGGATACCTAGCCTTTCTTGATCCACCAAAACCTTCTGCAGCACCAGCGATTCAAGCGTTGAAAGAGCATGGCGTAACGACGAAGATTCTTACAGGTGATAATGAAAAAGTAACGCTAACGGTCTGTGAAAAAGTAGGACTACCGGTGGATAAAGTCTTACTTGGTACAGAAATCGAAAATATGAGCGATGAAGGGTTAGCAGCAGTTGCTGAAGAAACAACCATTTTTGCAAAACTATCTCCAGAACAAAAGGCACGCATTATTCATTTACTAAAAGGCAAAGGTCACAAGATTGGCTATATGGGAGACGGTATCAATGATGCTCCATCCCTAAAAGTGGCTGACGTTGGAATTTCTGTGGATAGTGCCGTGGATATTGCCAAAGAAGTCGCAGATGTTGTTCTATTAGATAAGGACTTACTCGTTCTTGAAAAAGGATTGATTGAAGGTCGTAAAGTCTATGCGAACATGACAAAATACATTAAGATGACCGTTTCATCAAACTTCGGAAATATCTTCTCTGTATTGTTCGCAAGTATTTTCTTACCATTTTTACCAATGGCACCAGTTCACTTAATTGTATTGAACTTAATCTATGATTTAAGCTGTGTGGCATTACCGTTTGATAATGTTGACGCAGATTTCTTAAAACAACCACGCGCATGGACAGCAAGCTCTATCACACGATTTATGGCTTGGTTTGGACCAACCAGTTCTATCTTCGACATCATTACTTTTGCAGTGATGTTCTTTGGAATTGCACCAATGATTACTGGAAGCAGTTATGCGTCATCTACGAATCCAGCATTCTTCTTGATGGTTTTCCAAACAGGTTGGTTCATTGAATCTATGTGGTCACAAACAATGGTGATTTATATGTTACGTTCGCCAAAACTACCATTTGTACAATCAAAACCAGCGTTCTCATTGCTAGTGACTTCTTTATTCGCTTTATTTGTTGTAACGGTTCTTCCTTACACAAAACTAGCAGCACCATTAAAGCTTGCACCGCTAAACGGGCTATACTTCCTTGCATTAATTCTCATTATCGCAGGATACATGTTCCTCGTAACGGTTGTTAAAAAAGCATATATAAAAAAATATAGAGAATGGTTATAACCCCAAAAGAGCTATCGTAACAAGTTGTTATGATAGCTTTTTTTGTTACAAATGTGCTATTCTTCAATCATAAAAACATTAGGGGTGATTTTATGGAAAAAATTATTTATACTACAACAGCTGTGAACGTGGATGCGTTAAATGGGAAATCATTTATTGAGGGAAATGGTGATAAAAATTGGGAAGTCGAAATTTCATCTCCTTTAAGCGAAAAAAAAGGAACCAATCCTGAGCAATTATTTGCACTGGCTTATGCTACTTGTCTAAATGCTTCCATTGGCATTGTTGAAAAAGGTTTGAATTTAGAACATCAATGTAGAGTCGAAGTGAAAGTGGATTTAACAAAAGATCCTGTTGGAGAAGGGTATTTATTCTTACCTTCAGTCCGAGTTTTAATGCCAACAAGGGAAGAAAAATTAGCTAAAGAAATTTTAGAGGCTGCTGAACGTGTATGTCCTATTCAAAAACTACTACAAGGAGTTAATGTTCCTCCTGTGGAATTAGTAACAGTGAATGGGTAATACAAATATAAGAGTTGCAACAGTAGAGGATGCTCGTTATATTCAAGAAATTTATGCACCATATGTCTTAAATACGGCCATAACGTTTGAAGAAGTAGTTCCTAGTGTGGAGGAATTTCAAGAGCGTATTGCTAAAACATTGGAGTCTTTTCCTTATTTAGTTTTAGAGGAGGGGGAAGAGATTGTTGGTTATGCATATGCTGGAAGATTTTCAAAAAGGGCAGCATTTGACTGGTCAACAGAGGTTAGTATTTATATCAGCCTGGAACATCAAAGAAAAGGTTTTGGAAAGTTACTGTATACAGAACTTGAAAAACAATTATTGAAATTAGGCTATCAAAACATATACGCTTGTGTGGCGGTGCCAGAAGTAGAGGATGAGTATTTAACTAATAATAGCTTGTCCTATCACCAATATTTAGGGTTTAAAGAATGTGGACGTTTTGAAAATTGTGGTTGCAAGTTTAATCGGTGGTATCATATCGTTTGGTTACAAAAACATGCTGCTAAGAAAATTCCCGCAGATCGTCCAAAAAGTTTGAAGATTATAAAATCAATACCACATCAACAGATTTGTTGATGTGGTATTGTTTATTTTATCTAAAATGATTGATTTTTGTTTAAAAAAAATACCCAGCAGCATTTATAGGATTCGTCGTTCATTTTTAGCTTACTGTACAATTGATATTTCGGTCTCCACCAACGAAGTTTACCTCCAGAAAAATGTTCTAAAAACTCTGAAAAAGGATGGTCATAAGGTTCTTTTGGTAAACCACTACAAAAGATAGAAAAATACCCAGATAGTTTTCCAAAAGCAACTCCAATTTCTCCTTTAGTCCAATTGGAGTGTCTTAAAACTCCCTCGACATGAGAATGAGGAGTTTTGTTTAAATATTGTTCAATGCGCAAATTCCATTGATGAGATAAATCGAGGGAATCAAATTTTTTATCAAACCATTCTTCTTCAATTTCTAGTTCGATGAAATATTTTAGCATTTCTTGGAGGGGTTGATAACTTTCGATACTATTATTGATTTTGTTTGTTTTAAAGTAATGGAAAGTCAGTTCTTCATGAATCTTTTCAAGAAAGGCAGGATCCCCGTTTTTTTCTGGGGAAATTTTGTTGACGATTACTTTTGTAAGACTATCTGTTAATAAAGGGAGAAGTGTACAAAAGCCAATGATGGAGTATTTCATAAAATTTTGTTCTGTTTCACTTTTATCGTTTGTTGTTACAGAGTGATTATAATCTAATATAAAAACTTCTCCTAGTAATTTTAGACATTGGTTTAGGGCACTTACAAAATCTGTAAAGTATACCCTAAATTAAGATAAATGGTCTCTTCATTTTGGTAGATGGTTGGGAAAAGGATTTGGGGCCAAAATTAATAAGGATGCTTTTGTTTCGAGATAACGGATTGTGCAATACGGATAATATCGTATAACACAGACATCGTTTCCTCTTTACTCAAATGTAAATGTTGAATTGGAATGTATTCGCTTGGAAAGGTTTCTATATAATCTCTATATAAACGTAAAAAGAAGCTTTACTTTCTTTTAATATGCTGATAATAGAATTCAGTAAGTTCTACTCCATATATGGATTTGAGAACATCCATATATTTGACTTCATTCATGTTTAATTGTTTTTGATATTTTAAATGGAAAAAAATTCTCTTAGAAGATTGAGGTGAGGGAATAAATTAATGATGCTTTCTCCACGAAGGCCTTTAATCCACAGTGCGGTTAATGTGTACAAAGCCTCAGAATAAGGCTTATGAAAACAGTGGGTAGAAAACTGATGACGAAGATAATAATCATTCAATTTTTGAAATTGCTTTTGTTGCTGGATAGAAAGAGTATGAGAAAAATCTTCAAAATGATGGATTAAAAAAGTAGCTTCACTAGAACTAAATTAAATACTCAATAATTTCTTCAAATGCCTTATTATAAGGATTAGGATCTGGAGAAAATAAATTATAGAAAAAATATTGTTTTTGTTGTTGCTCCTCAAGCAATTCAATTTGTTTCACTAACAAACTTAAATCCTGCGTATAACGTTCCATTGTATGACCCTCCCTAAAACGGTTTTTATTTTATTGTAACGCTTTCATTTTTGGGCGTCAATATGAATATTTATCTATTTTTTTAGTTAATATTTGTCGAATTTAAGATTTTTAAAAATAAACTTGACTTCAAGGAGTGTCTTTCATAATGGAGAAAGTTTAAGAGAAGGAGAGGTTTTATGTCTAAAAAAACTAAAGGAACAATTGCGATTACTTTAGCAATTGCAGCGATGGTTCTAATATTTGTTAGTTCTAGTATGTCCTACAAAGATCAATCCTTAGTAGCGACGATTCAAAAAGGATTACCCTCTCAACCATTTTCAGAATTGCTTTCAAAGATTAAGTTTGAATATGCGGGACAAACGATTAGTATTCCTTCATTAGGTTATGCTCAATTCGTTGAATTTTTTATTCGTAAAATAACCCATTTTTTAGCTTACTTTTTCATTGGCTACCAATGGACAAGAGGATTAAGTGTTCATGTTCGAAAGAAAGGATTCCCTCAATTTCTAGCTTTCTTTATAACCGTTTTATACGCAATTACTGATGAATTCCATCAAGGAATCACACCTGGAAGAACTCCTTTGATTCAAGATGTTTTTATTGATGCATTAGGTGCGATGTTTGGAGTCGGTTTAGGAACTTTGAAAAAAATTAAATAGAGAGAAAAACGTTGAAGATTTTCTTCAACGTTTTTTTATTTTGAGAGGCTTTTTTTCATTTCATTTTTCATAGCTCATTATGACTAGTCAAAGAGTGGAGGAAGAGATATGGAAATGAATGAATTAGCCGAGGAAATCTTTAAACAAGCCATTTCCCACCAGTTGGATGATATTCATTTATTGCCCATTGGAGAGGAGTATGTATTTTATCTAAGAGATGTTAATGGTTTAAAAGAACTAAGGAAAGTTTCAACGAAAATCGCTGAACAGTTTATTTCATATTTGAAATACCAAGCTGGGATGGATGTTGGGGAGAGAAGACGACCTCAAAGTGGGTCACTGACTTTTGAATTCTCAGTTCATCAAAGCATTGAGTTACGATTATCTATTATTACCAATTTTAAGCAAAAAGAATCAATGGTCATTAGACTGTTACATCGTTCCAAAAAAGAGAATGCTTCTATCCAATCGACAACCTACTTTCCAAAGGATTGGAGATTATTAGAACAGTTTCTGAGATATAAAAGTGGATTAATTCTATTTTCGGGTCCTGTTAGTTCTGGAAAAACAAGTACGATGTATTCCTTACTTAGAGGAAGAATGAATGAAAAGACGTTACAGGTCATTACAATGGAAGATCCAGTCGAATATCATGAACCTATGTTTCTTCAAACGGAAATTAATGAAAAAGCTGGGATTACTTATGAACTTTAATTAAAAGCTGTTTAAGACATCATCCAGATATTCTTCTCATTGGGGAAATTAGAGATGAAATGACCGCAAAGATGGCTATTCGAGCTGCCTTAACAGGTCATCTAATTTTAGCGACGGTGCATGCTAAAGATTGTAATGGTGTCATCTCTAGACTAATAGAACTTGGAGTTAGTAAGACGATGTTAGAACAAACGATTATTGCAATTTGTTCACAGCGTTTACTTCCAAGATGCTGCGCTCTGTGTCAGCAAGAATGCCAAATCTATTGTAATCACTTAGCGAACGGAGAAAAAAGAGGAACGGTTTTTGAAATTGAAACGAATCGTAACATTTCGAACTTTTTAAACAAGAATCAGTTCGAAAGAGACGAAGAAAGGATTCATCCTTTTAATAAGGTGTTAAGAAAGGCTTATGCATTGGGATATATTACTGAAAAAACTTACGAAACCTATCAAATTATCTAAGAAATGGAAAGAGGACATACAAGCTAGATTCATGCTTCAATTGTCTCATTTATTGCAAGAAGGGTTTAGTTTAGACGAATCCTTAAAATTTTTAGAGTATTTATTTGATGCACAGAAAAGTCAGATAGAACAGATGAGAAAATTGTTGAGTGAAGGACATCGGTTTGATCAATGTTTAAGAGAGGTTGGCTTTTCAGAAACTCATACTTCTCAAATTTATTTATCGATGCAATTTGGAAGCTTCGAGACAGCTTGTGATTCTATTGGAGATTTTTTAATCCGTAAGCTAAAGCAAAAGAAAAAAATGCATCAAACAATGATTTATCCAGCCTTTCTTTTTATCTTTGTGATTGGGATGATTCTTTGTATCCGAGTATTATTACTCGATCAATTAGGAAGTATGATTCAAGAGGAACAATTAAAGCAGAGTGGATTTCTATATTGGATATGGCTAGGGTTCCAAAATTTACCGCAAATTTCACTCGTTATTCTTGGGGTTGGAATGATTCTCTCTTTTCTTATTTATTCTTTTTGGAAACAAAAGGATTCGTATCATCAATTTCTAAGTCTGATTCATTTCCCGATTGTTGGACAGAGTGTTCAACATTATGTCACTTTTTTGTATGCAAGAGAATTTTCTTATTTTTTAGGGAATGGGCAATCTCTTCTAACTATGGTTACGGAAATGAAGAAGGACGGAACGAGTAACCTTTCAAAAATTCTTGCTGAAAAAATTGAACAAGAACTAGTCCGAGGAGAATCTTTCTCGGGTGCGCTTGAGAAAATAGGACTATTTCGAAAAGAATTTATTTGGCTTGTATTAGAAGGAGAGAAGACTAGACAGTTGGATGTTCAACTAAAGGTATACGCAGATCAAATGCTTGAAGAATTTTCCAAAGGAATCGAAAAGAAAATCAAATGGATACAACCGATACTCCTGATGGGAATTGGGTTTCTCATCGTTTCCATGTATCTCATCTTATTACTACCGACATTAACAATGATTGGAGGAAATTAAAATGAAAATGAAAACAAAGAAAAAAGGTTTCACATTAATCGAATTGCTCGTGTGTCTTTTTATTATTGGCTTGATGATGCTACTGATTATTCCGAATATTGCGCAACAAAGAAAGACTGCACAAGAGAAAGCTGACGAAGCAATTGTGAATGTAGTCAAGACTCAACAACAATCGTATATGCTGCAAAATAATACAAAAGAAGTTCCGACGGTAGAAGAATTGCTTAACAAAAAGTATATTGATCAAAAACAAATGGAAGCTTATAAAAAGGTAGATCCTAAGCTTATCACGCCTGATGCTCAATAATTATGAAGAAAAGAGCATTTACACTCGTTGAATGCTTAATTGCGCTTGGCATTGCTTGCTTTTTACTTATACTGACACCACCTTTGATTAGTCGTTCCTATGTAAATTGGAAGGAAGAAGTATTTCTTAGAGAGTTTGAGCAAGTGATGGATACAGCACAGATTACAGCTATTTCAACGGGCAAAGGTTCATTTGTGACAGTTTCGGGTGGCCTAGTGGAATTAAATTGTCATGGAGCTAGAGAATTGGATAAGAAGATTCGTTTTCCAGATACAATGAAGAGTTATTCAATTCAAACGTATAGTTTCAAACCTTATAGTGGGAATGTTAGTCAGTTCTCATCCGTGACTTTTGATGGCCAGAATCGCAGATACACTTATGTTTTTCAATTAGGGGAGGCTAAGTATCATGTTGAAATTACCGACAAGTAGAGGATATGTATTGCTGGAAGCGTTAATAGGGCTGATGGTTTTATCGGTTATTGTCTCCTTAATTAGTTTTACGGTAGGGCAACTGTACCGCCGGCAACAACTAAAAGGATGCTTTTTGGATGCAGCATCGACACAGCTAATGGATTTACAAGCTAGCGCTACTTATCCTATAGCTATAGATAAATTACCAAATGAAGAGTTTCAAAAGATGAAAAAAGTTACACTAGAAAAGCTAAATTCAACAGGCTCGCCAACAATAGTAACAGTATCTTGTGGAGAACATAAGGAGGTGTTCCACATCAATGCAATTACCGAGAAAAAGGTCCGGATTTCTTCTCATTGAACACCTCTTGGCTCTTGTCATTATCTCTATTAGTTTAGTGGCATTTATGGGACTTTGCACAGCGTTTTTAAAAATCAAAGATCGACTCAATGTTCCTGATGATATTAAATGGCATGTAGCAGTACAACAGATGAATTATAATTATGCTGGATATAGACTGAAGTCATTTAACGGCTACAATCCTTATATTGCATATTTTGAAAACATGACATCTGAGAAAACAGAGGTGATTACATTAGTTTCTAGTTGGAGGGACGGAGGGAAGATTTTTAAAGGATTAGGAGGAAGTGGAGGACACCAACCATTTCTCTACGGAATTCGCTCCTTATCCATTCAAAGAAATGGTAGCAGATTACTGATGTCGCCAACTCTGAATCAAGGGAATACTTTTCGATTAAATTTCGCACCAAAGAATCGTGTTATCTACATCAAAGTGAAAGAGGTAAAGGAAAAGAAAAATGACAAACCCTAAAGAAAAGGAACATTACTATTTCAGTTTCTAGCACTCCTTGCGCTTGCTAGTTTCCTCACCATTGCTCTATTAAAAATTCATGCCCATAACACTCTTGAATATCGCCTTCTAGAAGATGGGTATCGAATGGATTTATTGCTCGAGATGGCGAGTCAAACAGTGCGTCAAAAGCTTTCTTTTAAAGGGAATGAAATGACTTTTCCGGAAAATATTCAATTTTCTAATGGTACAGTGAGGGTAGAATGGAACGAGAAAGCACATCAATTTATATTAAAGGCATACCTTCCAAATGGCCACACGAAAGAAGATACACTAATTATTCAGTTTGTAAAATAAACCAAACGCTAGATAGCAACTTCTTTTGTTTTTTTCATTTTCAAGATATGGTATACTTTTCAATGAGAAAATGAAAAGATGGTGAAATGATGACACAAACAATCGGAGAAATTTTAAAAAGTGCAAGGCAATTAAAAGGATACACTCTTGATGACTTGCAACAAATTACAAAAATTCAAAAACGTTATTTAATTGCAATTGAAGATAATGACTTTGACTTGATGCCAGGTGCTTTTTATACACGTGCGTTCATTAAACAGATTGCGGACACAGTTGGTTTAGACGGAGCAGCTTTATTAGAAGAACATGCATCAGAAATTCCACAAGCAACTGTTAAAACAACGACTTCTACAGCTACTTCGGCTTCAGTAACAAGTAATCGTACACGTTTAAATAAGAATAAGAGTAAATGGTCTTCAATATCAGATACTTTAAAGAATTATTTCCCTACAATTTTATTGGGAATGTTCATAGTAGCGATTATTTTTGCAATTGGACAAGCGGTTTTAAACACTCGTAGTCAAAGAAATAATCAGGTTACCACACAAGTAACGACTCAGCAAAGTGCTGTACAAGAAACCACGGTTGCTACTACAACAACAAAAGCTCCCGAAGTTACTAGTGTCAATTACTCATACGCGAATGGGAATGCTTTATACTATACTGCTCAAGTAAGTAAATTCCCTCTAGAGGTTAAAGTGTTGAACCAAGCAAGAACCGATCTTTGGGCTCAAATCTCTGCAGATGGAACAGTTGTCGCTGATGGAGTACCAAGTACTGGGCAAACAGTTTCTGGTTCTATTCCAGAAGGAACAACTACCATTCGAATGGATTTTGGTTATACACCTTTAGGAACGATTACCGTTGGAGGAGTTGAACTAAAAATTCCAGAAGGTTCAACTGCAAATAGAATTTATATTACAGTACAATAGGAGAAACTCAGTGAATTTACCAAATAAATTAACCGTAATGAGAATTTTCATGATCCCGGTATTTATCGTTCTCATGAGTTTGCCAAGTGAAGCGTTCGGTACGATGAATCTTTTAGGTTCACAAATTAATGTTGTACACTTCTTGGCAATGATTATTTTCGCGGTAGCTAGTTTTACAGATTATCTTGATGGCTATTTAGCACGCAAATACAAATTAGTAACAAACTTTGGGAAGTTTGCAGATCCTTTAGCAGATAAAATGTTAGTGATGACGGCTTTCATCATGCTTGTTTCTTTTCATTTAGCCCCAGCATGGGTGGTTAGTATCATTGTCTGTCGTGAATTAGCAGTAACTGGTCTACGACTATTATTAGTAAGCGACGGAGAAGTTATGGCTGCAGCATGGCCAGGAAAAGTGAAAACTGCTACTCAAATGTTGGCGATTATTTTTCTGTTGACGGATGATTTGTTCTTTAAGCCAATTGGCGTTCCAATTGGACAAATCTTATTATATAGTTGTTTAGTATTTACAATCTATTCAGGTTTGGATTATTTTGTAAAGAATCGACATGTATTTGCGGATTCATTTACTAAAACAGAATAACAAATGAAGCCTGAAACATTATTGTTTTGGGCTTTATATTTTTACGATAAAAGAGTGTAAGGAAGGCGAAAAAATGAATGCGGAAATTATAGCAGTCGGAACTGAACTACTTATGGGTCAAATTGTAAATACGAATAGCGCGTATTTAGCTCAAGAATTGGCGAAAAATTCGATTCCAACTTACTATCAACAAGTAGTTGGCGATAATGAAGAAAGAATGGTTGAAGCGATTGAATTGGCTGCTTCAAGAAGTGATTTGATTATTCTTCTGGCGGACTTGGGCCAACAACAGATGATATTACCAAGCAAGTATTGGCGCGCTTTTTAGAAGTGCCCCTAGTTGAAGATAAAAAAGCTCTTCAAAAAGTGATTGAGTTTCATGTGCGTTCTCATAGGGATATGAGTGAAAATAATCGTAGACAGGCATTAGCCTTTGAAGGTGGAACGGTTTTTAAAAATCATAACGGACTTGCAGTAGGGTGCGGTTTTGAAAAAGATGGCCGACAATTCATTGTTTTACCTGGACCACCAAATGAATTGAAAATGATGATGCAAAAAGAAGTGTTGCCTTTCTTACGTAAGAAAGTGGGCAAAGTGGATTTATTTGAATCACGTTACTTTACGCTTCTTTGGAATTGGAGAATCACGCTTAGTAACCATTTTAGAAAATCTAATTGAAGAACAAACAAATCCGACGATTGCACCATATGCTGGTAAATTTGAAGTAATGCTTCGTTTAACGGCCAATGGTGAAACAGAAGAAGAGTGCAGAGATCTTCTTGATGGAATGGAACTACTTATCCAATCGCAAGTAGGAGAATTTTTCTATGGATACGGGGACCACAATACATTACAAGAAGTCACTGTTGATTTACTAAAAGAATCAGGTCTTACGATTGCTTGCGCTGAAAGTTTAACGGGTGGATTGTTTGCAGCAAGTGTCGTTGCCTTTGAAGGAAGCTCATCCTACTTCCAAGGAGGAACAGTCGCTTATCAAAGAGAAGCGAAAGAAACGCAACTAGGAATCGATAGTACCTTGCTGGATCAATACGGAATGGTTAGTGCAGAATGTGCCAGGCCATGGCGGAACAAGCAAGACTCCATTATCAAAGTGATTTAGGCATTTCATTTACGGGAGTTGCAGGGCCAAGTGAAATGGAAGGAAAAGAAGTCGGAACGATTTTCGTCGCATTAGCTTCTCAATCAGACGTAGAAGTTCTTGAATTACACCTTGCACGTAATCGTAACGATAATCGTGAATTCGCAGTACAACATGGATGGAATTTACTCAGAAAATATTTTTTAAAACAAGTTCGAACAAAATAAGAACAAATGTTCGCATATTGCTTGCGCATAGAATAGAACATAGTGTACAATATGTTTGACTTAAAATTCGTGGAGGAATTAAAACATGGCAGAAAATGAAAATCGTCAAAGAGCATTGGAAGATGCGCTAAAGAAAATTGAAAAGAGCTACGGTAAAGGTGCCGTAATGAAATTAGGAGAAAAAGTAGATACACAAATCCAAACAGTATCTTCAGGGTCTCTTGCATTAGATATCGCATTAGGCGTAGGTGGGTTCCCACGTGGACGTATCATCGAAGTATACGGACCAGAATCATCAGGTAAAACAACTGTTGCACTTCATGCGGTTGCAGAAGTTCAAAAACGTGGTGGAGTAGCAGCGTTTATCGATGCTGAGCATGCTCTAGATCCAGAATACGCAAAAGCTTTAGGCGTAAACATTGATGAATTACTATTATCTCAACCAGATACAGGGGAACAAGGATTAGGAATTGCAGATGCGTTAGTATCATCAGGAGCCGTTGACATTGTGATCGTTGACTCAGTTGCTGCGTTAGTTCCACGTGCCGAAATCGATGGCGACATGGGACAATCACACGTAGGTCTGCAAGCTCGTTTAATGTCTCAAGCACTACGTAAGTTATCAGGTTCTATTAACAAAACAAAAACAATCGCAATCTTTATCAACCAAATCCGTGAAAAAGTAGGCGTTATGTTCGGAAATCCTGAGACAACACCTGGTGGACGTGCGTTAAAATTCTACGCGACAGTTCGTTTAGAAGTACGTCGTGCTGATCAAATCAAACAAGGTACTGAAATCTTAGGGAACCAAACTAAAATCAAAGTTGTTAAAAACAAAGTGGCTCCACCATTTAAAACAGCTGTTGTGGATATCATGTACGGAGAAGGGATTTCTCAACTTGGGGAATTACTCGATATGGCTGCAGACCTTGACTTCGTGAAGAAGAGTGGTGCATGGTACGCTTATAACGACGAGAAGATTGGTCAAGGTCGTGAGAATGCAAAAGCATACTTGGCAGACCATCCAGAAGTCGTTGCCGACTTGAACCAAAAAGTTCGTGCTCACTATGGCATTGGAGTAGCAGCTCCTGTTGAAGTGGAAGAAGAAGGACAAACAAGTTTATTAGACTAATCAAATCAATAGAAAGAATCGGGCTAAAGGGCTCGGTTCTTTTTTATGCAAAGTTTAGTAACTGCTTAAGGTTTCATAAGAATGCTAGCAATTTACTTTAAAATAATGTACTCTTATGGTTGGTATAATTTAAGAAAGAGGATTTATCAATATATGTTTAAAAGAAAGCCTTATGTAGGCCTAAGTGATAAAATTCGAAATCAGAAGAATTCGCAACAAATTCTCTTGGAAAGTTCATCTTGGTTAACGATTGGGAATATCGTCTCAAGATTACTTGGAGCTCTTTATATCATTCCTTGGGGAATGTGGATGGGTGCAGATAGGGATAATGCGAATTACTTATATTTTATCGCCTATAATATTTATGCATTAGTACTACAAATATCAACAGCAGGGATTCCAGTGGCGATTTCTAAAATCGTAGCGGATAACCAAGCGAGAAGAGATTATAAAACGAGCTGGCGATTGTTCAAAGGAACGATGCTCTTATGACGTTCTTAGGGTTTGTATTTGCGGCAGGAATGTATTTTGCAGCGCCACTTTTTGCAAAAGGAGCTACTCCTGAAGAGATTGCTGATAGTATTTTGGTCATCCGTTCGTTAACGCCTGCGGTACTCATTATTCCACCGCTTAGCTTAATGCGTGGATACTATCAAGGGTACAACGAAATGGCTGCTTCTGCGAAATCTCAATTATGGGAACAAGTAGTGCGTATCTTGTATATGTTAGGATTAACGTATTTTGTGATGCGTGTTATCAACGGTGGATTCGTGATCGCTGTAGCACATTCTACATTTGCGGCCTTTGTCGGAGCGGTCATTGCGTTCTTATACTTAGCTTATAAGATGTTACGCGACCATAAAGGCATGATGGAATTAATGGAAGAGGGTCGTCCTGAACGTCCATTAAGTTTCTGGAAGATTATTCTGGAAGTAATGCGGGAGGCGTTACCTTTCGTATTAGTGACTTCAAGTATTCAAATCATCAGTTTGATTGACCAAGAAACCTTCCAACGTTTTGTGCCAATCTTTACAACTTATTCTTTTGAAGAAGGAAAAGAACTCATCACCTTATTTGGATTTAATGCGAATAAAATTATTATGATCGTGATTTCGCTAGCGATGAGTATTTCGACAGCGGCACTGCCACTGCTTGCGGCACATTATTCTGTGAATGATCGTGAAGAAGTTAAACGCGTCATAGCGAATAACCTTGGATTATTTGCGTATATTATGATTCCAGCTTCTGTCGGTATGGCGATTGTATCGGAACCAATATATAATGTGTTCTATTCACCAGACCCAACTGGAACTTATTTATTAGTTGTCTCATGCGTCATGTGTGTGTTCTTAGGATTATTTGTAACGTTCACATATATCTTACAATCGATGGAACAACATATTATCGCCATTAAAGCATTAGGATTTACAGTGATTATTAAATTGCTATGGCAACCAATGATGATGTACTTCCTTGGCGGAGCAGGTCCGTTAATTGCGAGTTCCGTTGCGTTCTTTGTAGCTACACTGTATATGTGTCGCCACGTTCTTCGATTGACTCGATTCGATTTGAATTACGTATTGAAGAAATTTGGCCAAGTGCTTCTTGCGTCTTTTGCAATGGGCGTGACTTCTGCGATTACATTATTTGCAATTAAACAAGTCATGCCAATTGGTGGAAAAGTACGTGCTTTAATTGCAGTTGCTGTAGTTGGTCTTGTCGGAGTAGCGACATACGGACTGATTACGCTGAAGAATCGATTAGCAGATGAAATGCTTGGCGCTCGTGTCGGTGGCATTCGTCGTAAATTGAGGATGAAATAATGAGAATAGATAAATGTTTAGCAGATTGTGGCCTTGGAACTCGTTCCGAGGTCAAATCTTTATTAAAGTCAAAAAAAATTACCGTTAATGGGAAAGTCGTAACGAATGGGAAAGTTCAAGTGAATCCTGAAACGGATGAGATTTTATTCGATGGTGAAAAGATTCAGTATGAAGAATTTGTTTATATTATGATGAATAAACCTAAAGGAGTCGTCAGTGCCACAGAAGATAATCTTCATAAAACGGTTCTGGATTTAATCGATCCGCTCTATTTAAAAAAAGGGGTCTTTCCGGTAGGTCGTTTGGATATCGATACTCATGGTTTGTTGCTTCTAACCAATGATGGAGAGTTGGCGCACCGTCTTCTTTCTCCGAAGAAACACGTCACAAAAATCTACCAAGCAAGAGTTGATGGGGTGATGACTCCTGAAGATGCCGCTGCTTTTGAGAGGGGCATTGTGTTATCGGATGGGATGGAGTGCATGCCTGCACGTTTGGATATTCTTTCAACGACGCAGGATGAATCGGTTGTTCAGATTCACCTGAAAGAGGGAAAATTCCATCAGGTGAAACGAATGGTCAAAGCTTGCGGGAAAACCGTTGTAGATTTAGAGCGACTCACGATGGGGCCACTCAAGCTAGATGAGCGTCTCACGTTAGGAGAGAGCAGACCATTAACCGAAGAAGAACTACAATCATTAATGAACAATGAATAACGAAAGCTTAGGAGAAATCCTAAGCTTTTATTTGTTTTAGAAAGTGTTTAACCGCTTTTCATCGCTTTGTAAAAATGGTAAGATAAGACTATTGAATCTACTTGATAGAGATTGGAGCGATTGGATGACAATTGATTGGAAAAAAGAAGTAGAACTTCGTAAAGAAGATTTATTAAAAGATTTATTTACATTATTACGTATTGACAGTGTACGTGATGATTCAAAAGCGACAGAGGAAGCACCTGTAGGTCCTGGGCCTAAAGAAGCACTAGAAGCTTTCTTGGCAATCGGTGAACGTGATGGTTTCACAACAAAACAAGTTGGTAACTTAGCAGGGCATATCGAATTTGCACCAAATCCTGACTTTAAAGAAACTCTTGGAGTTTTAGGTCACGTGGACGTTGTTCCAGTTGGGACAGGCTGGGAGACAGATCCGTTTGAACCACAAATCATCAATGATCGTATTTATGCACGTGGATCAAGTGATGATAAAGGGCCAAGTATGGCAGCTTATTACGCGCTAAAAATCATTAAGGAATTAGGATTACCAGTTTCTAGACGTGTTCGTTTCATTATCGGAACAGACGAAGAATCCGGTTGGAAATGTATGGACCGTTACTTCCAAACAGAAGAAATGCCAGACTTTGGTTTCTCGCCAGATGCAACATTCCCAATTATTAACGGGGAAAAAGGAATTCTGTCGTTACACTATGATATTCCAGGCGAAGCATCAGAAGGGGATTACCAATTACTAAGCTTCGATGCAGGCTTACGTGAAAACATGGTTCCTCAAGATGCGCATGCGGAAATTATTGTACCAAATGAAAACGAAGTGGTGGACCGCTTCTTTGCATATGTTGCTGCAAATCCTATTGAAGGTAGTGCTCAAGTTTTAGACGGGAAAGTAGTTCTTGATGTGGTTGGTAAATCAGCGCACGGTTCAACTCCGGATAAAGGTATCAACGCTGGAACACACTTAGCGAAATTCTTAAAGCAATTTAACTTTAAAGGCAACGCGAAGAAATATTTAGCATTTGCCGCTGAAGTATTACATGAAGATACAGAAGGTAAAAACTTAAAAGTGGCTTATAACCATGAAGTGATGGGACCATTAACAGCTAATGCCGGAATCTTCACTTATACTCCAGAATTAGGTGGGGTAGCTGTAGTAAACTTCCGTTATCCACTAGGGGTCACTGCTGAAGGTCTTGAAATTAAGACAGAAGTAGTTGCTTCAGGATATGGTTTCACAGTTGCTCACGGTAAAGCACAAGTGCCTCACTATGTATCTCCAGAAGATGAGTTAGTGTCAACCTTATTAGAGGTATATCACCGTCAAACAGGATTACCTGCACATGAACAATCAATCGGTGGTGGGACATACGGTCGTATCTTCGAACGTGGTGTAGCGTATGGTGCGCTATTCCCAGACTCAATCGATACAATGCACCAAGCAAATGAATTCTTCGCTTTAGAGGATTTATTCAGATCTACGGCGATTTATGCAGAAGCGATTTACGAATTAATTAAATAAGCGTAATTGATTAGGAGAACGGATTTCCGTTCTCCTTGTTTGGTCTAATTAAAACCTCCAGATTGTGAAGTGCACCCCATAAGTTAGACACAAACTCTAACTTATGGAGTGCACTTCATAGCCAATGGATATTTATTTAAAAAATGAATTGTGTAATTCAGTTAAATGTGATATAAGTTTAATGTTGGTGGTGATATAGGTTCGAATCCTATGCAAACGAATAAACTATTCAAATTTATTCAAGATGTAGCGCTTGGAGTTTTTTGCAATCTGCTTTCTAATTATTTGGAGGTGTTGCCTATGATTAACTTCGTGTTGTTTTATAGTGTTTGTTAGTATAATGGTAATTACACCACCTTTTTATATACTTACACAGCTTAAAATTATTTTTAAGCTGTTATTTTTTAGAGTTTTTAAAGCGATATCAATATGAATGTTTTTACAAAGAAAAATAAAATCGGATAAGATTAGTTTGAAATTGAAGAAGGATGAACACTATTTCTGAATACATATTTTTCTTCAGATAAATGTCCAAAAAAATATAACCCACTTGACTTTGAGTTTTTGAGTTCTTTGGAGGAGGATAGAAATGATTAAATATTTAAGAAAAGAGATGTTGGGAATTATATTAAATATAGCAGGGTTATTTACTGTATCGGGGTTACAAGTGTATGCTGCTTTACGTATGACGAAGGTTGCTGAATATATTATCCAACAAAATGTAAGCGTATTTATGAATGAAGTATTCATTATTTTGGGATTATGGATTATTAGTTTAATCATTTCATACTATCAGACAGTCTATCAAGAAATCGTTATTCAAAACATATGTAATTATATGCGTAGTGACATGTCATATGCTTCATGGAATATAAAAAGCTAATTATATTGATAATCAAGAACAAAAAGGAAATTGAGTCCTTTCTTCAAAAACGATGTAAATATGATTGAAAAATAAAGTGCTTAGAAGTATTTTTGGTATGATTAGATTTATGTTACAGGGCCATTTTATCTTTAATTGCTTTATTTTTACATCCATTACTTGTTATTCGTAGTTGGTCTGATTTTGTCGATTATACTATATTTTTATTCCTTTGCTGACAAAGAAAATGGTGTCCAATGCTGGAAATCAAGTTTCTGAGGCTAATAAAAGTTACTTGAATAAAATTAATAACATGATGAATGGTATTGATGTTCTAAAAGGAATTTGGAGGATTAAATTTTTATCAGGATACATTTAGTCAAGAGTTATTGAAAATTAAGAATAGTCGAGTGCTACTTGCTAAAGAAACGAGCAAAAGTCACATTTTTTTATTTTTCTATTAAATGTGATTAGTCAATTAGCTGTCATTTTTTGTAACAGGTTTATTGATACTAAATAAGTTGATTTTAGTTGGAGCAATCCTGTCTACAACCGATTTAGCAATGAAATTATTTGATTCAATTTCTGCGATTAATCAATATATGACTATTATCCATTCCTCAGTTCAACTGTTAGATAAAATTGATAAATTGGAAGCAAGTAATGATAAAACTGTGGAAAAACCTGTTTTATTGGCGTGGGATAATGTATCTATTTCAGAGTTAGAATTTGGTTATACAACAGATCGTGTGTTATTTAGTAACATTAATTTACAGTTGGATAAAGGGAAATGGTACGTACTGAACGGGGCTTTCGGCACAGGGAAGTCCACACTATTTAAGCTGTTATTACAACAACTAGAGCCCCAAAAAGGTGCCATTTTGATTGATGGTATTAATATGACACAATACAACACAGACAAATTGTTTAGTTATTTAAGGCAACAAGGATATATGTTTGACACAAGCATCAGGGAAAATATTTTACTAGGAAAAGATGAGTCCGATAATTTTAAGGAGATTATTAAACAGTTAGATATTGACTTAACTAAATCTATAACTGATTTATCAGGTGGAGAAAAGCAAAAATTGCAATTGCTAGGTTACTTGTAAATCCTAATTCGATTATTTTATTGGATGAAAGTTTTTCAAGTATCGATATTGCCAGCTCAAAAATGATTTTAGACAATTTGTCTAAATTAGAAAATACAATGGTTATTATAATCACTCATCGTATGCAAGAACTAGAAGATATAGAGTATGAGACAATAAATATACTTTAACTCAAATAAGTAATAATAATCTTTTGAAAAATACCAATTTTTGATAATGTATTTAAAGGACGATAAAAATGGCTCTTTGTCAAATAGTGTTGATGAAGAATTTTAGTGAAGGAATTAAGCGGCGTCAGATTGCTTAATTCCTTTTTTAGTTGTTCGAGCAAATAGTTTAGACATTAGTAGAATTCTATTTCTAAAATGAGTGAAACTAGTGTAGCCATAGCGTTTCTTTTAAGTACTTTAATCTTGTTGTTAATCCCTTCAATAGGTCCATTTGAAAGAGTTGGATACTCACAAGTATTTTGTAAATACGGTAAAAACTTCATAAATATTTGTAGAACACGATTTAATCCATCAGACAGATGTCTCGTTTGTACACTCATCAATTCTTCTTTGAAATCATTGAAATTTCGCTCCTTAAAAGCTTCTCTTAATTGATGTACTGTTTCATATCCTGGTTTAAGTGAAGGTACTTCTTGTACAGCATAAATGATTCCCCTAGACAGCGTAAACGATTCCGTAAAAAAATATATATTGACAAAATTATCGGAGTTGTTTAAAATTTAATTGAAAGTTAATCATTTTTTAATGTTTTTTTGCGAAAAACGTAACTTGCATTATTGAATTTAAATTTTCTAAATTAGAGAGGCTGGAATCAGAATGTTTCGATACTTAAGATTCATACTAGTAGGTAATAAGCTGAATATTTATATGTGCTGTGTTATTTTTAGCTTTACTATCTCTTGATGGAATTGGTGCACCTTATTTTTTTAGGGAAATTTACAGATTATATGAACAAAAAGTGATTTTGATAGCAGTATACATACAGTATTTTTTATGGCTGATTTTTTACTGTTAATTGTTTTATCACAATTTCTATTTAGTTTCTTTAAAGGAAAGTTTATTCAAAATGTAAATTATCAGTTGTAAAATATACATGCAGTAAATTCTGTTAGAAAAGAGAATTTACAGCAATCACCAAGTTCTTACATAACTAGTATTACTAGTGAAGTTCAGCAAATTGAACAAAAATTTATCAATAGTGTATTTACTATGATTTTGTGTACGCTTCAAGGTGTTGTTACATTTATATTTTTGATGAATATCAATATCTTAGTGGGGTTACTTTTTGTTAGTTTGGGAGCTATACCTGCTCTAATTCCTAAGTTAACTAAAAAATGGTTAAAGAAAGGAACTATACGTTGGCAAGAAGCCAATGATCAATATATAGGATTTTTAACAGATTTTTTAGAGGCACGCCCGTTGATGAAAAGATTTGGTGTGGTAAATAATGTACTAAAAAAGTTGAATGAGAAGTTAGGAGTATCTGAAAAAAATTATTTTAAGATGGATTTTAATCAGAATATCGCTAATACCGTTATTAGTTTACTATATGTGTGCTCATTATTGATAGCATTAATGCTGGGGATAAGTTCTGTTCAAAATGGATATATGACAGTAGGGAGTTTGCTTACTATATATATGGCAGCTGATAGGGTTGTATCTCCATTAATAACTGTTGCTTCTACATATAATGTGATTCAATCAATGGAACCAGTATTAAATAAAGTGTTAACTCTTAATAGTAAAGCCGAAGAATATGAGCAACTGCTAGAGTTACCAACAAGAACAGAAGTTATCTTAGAATTTAAACAAGCTACAGTAGGATATCAAGATAATGAATTGATTAAAAATATTGATTTTTTTCACTTGAAGTTATGATAAGATATTATTCAAAAGCACCTTCAGGTTCAGGAAAGAGTACTTTTTTAAAAACTATTTTAGGGGAAACGAAGGTATTATCTGGTACTATCAATTATGGGCAAGAAAACGGAATTGAACTTTTTTCTGTTGTTTCTCAAAACCCATTTATCTTTGACGAAACATTGCTGTTTAATCTGACGTTTGATAGTCCAATAGATGAAAGTAGAGTCATTGAAATTTTAAGAAGAGTAGGAATGAAACATTTAGCAACAAAAGAGATGTTACATACTAAAATGGATAAACAATTACATTCTCTGTCTGGTGGAGAATTAAAACGGTTAGAGTTAGCAAGAGCATTATTATTTGAAAAACCATGCTTACTTGTTGACGAAGCTTTATCAGGGCTGGATGATGAGAGTTCAAAAATTTTGAATGATTTGATAAAAACTTATTCTGGAGCAGTTATTGATATAGAACATCACATTTCAGAGGAAATGATGGTTGGATATGATAAAATCATTACTATCAAGGACAATCATCTAGTTATAAATAATATGTTAGTAGAGTAATTAATAGTTAAATAGTGTAATTAGATAATTTTTTGTGATTGGAAGAACTGATTTTATTGCATACAAAAATCCTGATGGTGATCGAATGGTTCTATAATTTATAGGGTTGGTGGATTTTTCTCCATCAACCCCTATAAATTATAGAACCCATATATCTTGTCTATCTAAATATACTTTTTCTAAATAAAAAATTAAGCAGGTATAAAAATCAGTCATTTATCCACAAAAAGAAAAGTATTTCGGGGACTTCAATCATTTTAGTTATTGATTTTTTCACAAATGTCCCATACTAAGATTAATAATGAATATGAATGATAGTTGAGCGTATAAGAATAACGCATAAATTTGATTAGAATCTTTTTGGTTGGGAAGTGAAATGATGGATTATATGAAGAAAATTTTGGAGTGGTTACCACGCAAATACTTAGTATTAATTGCTATTGGTATGTCTTTAACGGCTTTAGACGGTATTATTATTCCTTCCTTTATCTCAGGTTTAATAGATGTTTCATCCACCCAAAAAGTTGAGGATTTAGTAAAAATTTCAATCATAGGTATTCTTAGTTATTCACTTATTCGACTTGGATTATTTATATGGGAAGATTCTCAACAAAGAATGATAAAGCAATTAACATTAACGCTTAAAGAAAAAATCATTACAGCATTCTTTTTATGGAAAGTTTAACCAACAGGGAAGTAGAGTCAATAGTGCTTAGTGAATTAAAACTATTAGAGGAACAGGGAATCAAGTCTATCATGGGATTTTTCTATTGCCTCGTATTTGCGTTGGTTACCTTTTTGTATGTATCTGCTATAGATTTAAAGTTAGCAGCTCTCTTTATTACGTTATCGTTCTTACCGATATTAGTTCCAAAATTATTTGCTAAATCTATTCGAAAGCACTCAAAGAGATGGGCTGAAGTGAACCAATTAAGTATCTTGCAACAACAAGAATATTTGAAAAGTAAGCCAATCATTAAAAAAACTTTTTGTAGAAAAAAATCTTCTTGAATAAGTTGATGGGAACATTGAATCAAACAGAAGAAGCCTATTTTCAAATGAATCATGTTCGATTTGCATCGAAGTTATTAGCAAACTTGCTTTCAGGATTAAGTTCATTTGTGCCGTTAGCTATTGGGGTATATTTAGTTATTGTTGGGGAGACTAAGTTAGCCACAGTTATTGCAATATATTTAGCTAGTGATCGTATTGTTAGTCCTTTACTCAAATGCAATCGATTATTATCAAAGATTTAATTCAATCATTCCAGTGATTGAAAGAGTAGAAAAAGTATACAGAGTTTAAATGGAATAATTCTGAAAAGTAAATCTAGTATTAATACAGTATTTCCAATTGAGTTACAACAGTGTAGTGTTCAAATTGATGGAATGACTATACTAGACAAAATTGATTTCGAAATTAATGAGAATGATAGGGTACTGATTATGGGACCTTCAGGCTCTGGAAAATCTACACTCTTGGAATTAATATACGGACTCTATGTTTCTAAAGATGGAGTTCAGAAATATAATGGAGTTCAAAGAAAATTTGTTTCAGGAGATGATTTAAAGAAACATATTGGGTTCTTTACTCAGGAATCAAGGATTTTCTATGAGTCGTTAAAATTTAATATTTCTCTAGGGGAAGATTATTCTGATAGTGAAGTTACGTCTGTTCTTCAAAAAGTAGGTCTAGGTTATTTAGTCGATAGAATAGGGCTAAATAATGCAGAAGTAAATCTTGATGAGTTACTTTCTGGAGGAGAGAAAGCTAGAATCTGTCTAGCGCGTCTATTACTTAGAAAATACCAATTGCTGTTATTAGATGAGTTTTCATCTGCTATTGATGAGGATACAACGATGATGATTAGGGAACTTCTCATTATGGATAAAATCCCATTTGTAGAGATAGCACATAGAGTGCCAAAAGATATTGAATTATACAATAAGCGCTACACTTTGGAGTCTGGTCGATTAATACACTAATCATTTAGTAAAAAATCACTCAGAACCCTTGAAGTTTTTTGCTAAATCGCTGTAAAACGTGCTATACTACTAATGATATTATGTGTGAAAACTGTAAATTATTCATTTTTGGAGGCTAAAGCATGGGATTTATAATCTTTCTAGTGCTGATTGTAGTACTAGGTGCTGCAGTATATGGAACAGCAATCTATTTAACAAGAAAACAAAATAAAGTGATTGAGGAATTATCTGAGAAAAAAGATAAGTTAATGGCAGTGCCAATTGCGGATACTTTCTATACTTTGAAGAATCTAAATCTAACAGGTCAAACAAAGAGAACTTACGAAACATGGCAAGCGACTTGGCAAACAATCACACGTATTAGATTTCCTGAAATTGAAGCTGCTCTAGTAAGCGCAGAACAATATATTCAAAAATTAAACTTCATCAAAGGAGATCAAGTGACTCAACAAGCTGAGAAACTTGATTGAAGAAACAAAAAGCTGAAGTGGATAAAAATTTACTCAGCATTACAAAAAAATTATTGGATAGTGAGAAACAAAAACCGCGCACAGCTAGACTTTATTACAAGAACGCTATGCTTCAATGCGCAAAAGACTTTATTAGCACATAGTTTCTCATTTCGGAGAAGCCTTAGAAACGTTTAGAAAAAAACGTTTAGCTTATTTAGAATTAGACTTCGCGAAAGTTTAATACATTTAACAAACGAAGGCGACCACTTAGAAGCTAAAGAAGTACTTGGACGTATCGAAAAAGAAATGAAAGAATTTGAATCAATCGTTGAACAAGTTCCTCAACTATTAAAAAGAAATCGAAACTGAGTACAACGAACAAGTAGAAGACTTGAAAACAAGGATATGATCGAATGGTCGAAGAGCATTATCAATTCTCTAAAAATTTCAATTCCTGAAGAAATTGAAAAGTATTGAAAAAAACAATCGAAGTGGCACGCGGACATATCGCTGCTACAGAATTAGAAGAAGCTCGTCAACAATTAGATAAAGTGGCTCGTGAAATCGATCAACTTTACGATGTGATGGAAGCTGAAATCGAAGCACGTGAATTTGTATACCGCAATAAAGCTCAAGTTGAAAAAAACGCTTGAACCAAGTATTACAAAGCAACCGTTATGTGAATATCGAAGTGGACCGTGTTTCTCAAAACTATATCTTGTCAAACAACGAATTCGTTCGTGTACAAGAATTTGCAGAACAATTAGAAAAAGAACAAGAAGCCGTTCAATACTACAGCAAGGCGATGGAAAACCATCAAGTTCCTTACTCAGTTGTGAAAGAACATTACGAACTCGTTCTTGATAAATTAAACAGCATTGACGAAGATCAAACTGATTTAGTCAACACATTATCTGATTTACGTAGCCAAGAAAAAGCGATTCGTGACGGATTAGATGTCTTCGAATTAGACTTACGTAATATGAAACGTACGATTGAGAAATACCACTTACCAGGTCTTCCAAAAGAGTACTTAGAATTATTCTTTGCAACAAGTAACCGTATTGAACAATTATGGCAAAAGATGAACCGTGTGAAATTAGATATGACTGAAATTAACGCGGCGAACAACGTGATCGAAGAAGATGTTGAAAAATTAGATATCTTCACAGAACAAATTGTTGATAATGCACAATTAACAGAGTACATGATTCAACATGCGAACCGTTACCGTTTATCACATCCTGAAATCGAAACAGCGATTGGTCGTGCACTCGACCTATTCAACCACACATTCAAATACGATGAATCATTACAAATTATTGAGTCAGCGTTAGAACAAGTGGAACCAGGTGCTGGTAACCGTGTTCGTCAAAACTACCAAGCAGAAAAGAATAATAGCTTATTCTTCTAATAGATAAATGATTAAGCCACGTGGGTGAAAACTCACGTGGCTTTTTTGTATTCTTTTGAATCATCGTATCATAATCAAGTTTTATGTGTGGAAAATCTATATTTTTACGATTCTTCCAGACGTATACTAAAGATACAAATTGAAGGAGGGATTTTATGGATTTTGTATTATGGGGAAGCGTATTTTTAGCAGGCTTATTCTCGTTTTTTTCTCCGTGCGTGCTACCGCTGTTTCCAGTCTATTTTGGTGTTTTGATGAGTGAACAGGACGGACCTCACCTGAAGATTGGGAAATTAGAGATATATTGGAAGCCAATGATTCGAACGGTCATCTTTATTGCAGGCATTTCAACAGTCTTTTTCTTCTTAGGGTTTGCGGCAACTGCATTAGGAAGTCTGATTTACAATCCTTGGTTTAATATCACACTGGGAGTCGTGATTGTGCTATTGGGATTGCACCAAATGGAACTGTTCCATTTACTATTTTTACAAAAACAAAAAACAGTTCAGTTTGAAATCAAAGATAAAAAATCGCTTTGGAGTAGTTACTTATTAGGACTCAGCTTCAGCTTCGGATGGACACCTTGTGTGGGACCAGTACTAAGTGCGGTCCTAACGCTTATCTCCACGCAACAAGCCAGTATCACTTATGGTATTTTCTTACTTTGCTTATATATATTAGGATTGGCCATTCCGTTTTTAATCTTATCAGCTGCTTCAACCGTAGCATTTAAATGGTTTAACCTTGCAAAAAAACGATTATTATTACTTAAAAAAATCGGAGGACTCGTGATTGTTTTGATGGGAGCATCGATTATCTTTTCCCAACTATCACAAGTTTTCCATTAAAAATTAGGAGGAATGAAAATGAAAACAAAATTGATGATTGCATTATTTAGTACATTGCTTTTAGGAGCTTGTCAAAATTCACAAATGGGCATGGATAATAAAGACATGAAAGAAACCACTGAAATGATGAGCTCGATGAGTGGTGAAAAAATGGATAAAATGGATAACATGAGTTCAAAAGATGAGAAGATGGAAAAACAGATGGGAGAAATGGATGATATGACACAGTCTACCTTTACAACATTAGATGGGAAAGAAGTTTCATTAGCAGATTATAAAGGGAAAAAAGTTTATTTGAAGTTTTGGGCTTCATGGTGCCCAATTTGTCTATCTGGACTAGCGGACATCACACAACTTTCTGAAATGCCACCAAAAGATTCAGTGATTCTTACTGTCATTGCACCTGGTGTGAACCGCGAAAAATCATTAGAGGACTTCAAAGAATGGTTTATGGGGGTAGACTACCATTCATTACCAGTACTCGTAGATAAAGACGGTCAATTCTTGAAGAAACTTGGAGTCGTAGGATATCCAACCTCAGCATTTATCGATGCCAATGGAAAAGTTGTCAGAGTTCAACCAGGACACGTTTCTAATGACGATATCGTAAAAGACGTTTAGAAAGCCTATAAGAAAGGAGAATTTCATATGGATAAAAAAATTAGTGATTTACAGTCTTTGCCGTTGTCATTATTTTTATTAGGGAGCTTTTGTATTTTTGCCAAAGGAAGTACCCGTAGTCAAAGTGCTTCAAAAAGCTGATGAAATCTCAAATAAGGTAACCAAACTAATTGAAAACAGATAGCACTACAAAGTCAAATACGAAAAAGGAAGGTGAACATATGAAAGAAATATATTTAGCAGGTGGATGTTTTTGGGGATTAGAAGAATACTTTTCCAGAATTAATGGTGTTATTGATGTTGTGAGTGGATACGCAAATGGAAATGTTGAAACAACCAATTATAAGCTCATTCATGATACAGACCATGCAGAAACGATTCATGTGACTTATGATGCTGATAAGATTTCTCTACGCGAGTTATTGCTCTATTACTTTAGAGTCATTGATCCGTTTTCTGTGAATAAACAGGGAAATGACACAGGCAGACAATATCGTACGGGTATTTACTATGTTGATGAGGCAGATAGCTCCATTATTCAACAAGTCATGAAGGAAAAAGAAGAATCCTTTGGTAAGAAATTAGCCGTTGAAACGGAACCTTTAAGAAATTTCGTGATAGCAGAGGATTATCATCAAGATTACTTGAAAAAGAACCCAAATGGATATTGCCACATTGACGTTAAAAAGGCTAATGATCCAGTAATTGATGCAAGTCTTTATCCATTACCTGACGAAGAGACTCTAAAAGCAACACTCACAAAGGAACAATATGCAGTTACACGTGAAAATAAAACGGAAAGAGCATTTTCAAATGAATATTGGGATAATCATGAACAAGGAATTTATGTAGATGTAGTTACAGGAGAACCACTCTTTTCTTCCAAAGATAAATTTGATTCTGGCTGCGGCTGGCCAAGTTTTTCAAAACCAATTTCTTCAGAAGTTGTGACCTATCATGAAGATAATAGTTTTAATATGAAACGAGTTGAAGTTCGAAGTAGGATAGCAGATTCTCACTTTTAGGGACATGTGTTTTGAAGATGGTCCCTAAAAGAGAAAAGGTGGACTTCGATTTTTGTATCAATAGTGCTTCCATCAAAGTTTCATTCCCACTCAATGAGATGGAGTCTAAAAGGATATGGTTATTTAATAGACTTTTCGTCAAATAACCACTCAGATGCTTTAGCGTAAGTTATTCTCTCTTTTAGAAGCACTTTTTTTAGTGAAAAACTCGATTTGAAAAACCGTTATAAATAGAAGTATAATGGAGAAAGGAGGGGAATAAGATGTATTCAATCTTAATAGTTGAAGATGAACCAATTATTCGTAGAGGGATTGCTTCTTTAATTGATTTTGAATCACTGGGCATTTCAACGGTTCAGGAAGTAGAAAATGGGGAGCAAGCACTGAAAAAAATGATTCGAGAAGCAGCGCCAGATATTTTACTGACGGATATTAATATGCCGAAAATGGATGGCATTACTCTTGCGCAGTTGGTGAGAACAGAATATCCGCAAATGAGAATTATCTTCTTAACGGGGTATGATTATGTAGATTATTTATTATCAGCAGTGAAAATTGGAGTAGATGATTATATTTCTAAAGCCAGTGACGAAATCAGAAATCGAAGCTTTATTGGTAAAAAGTTGTCTCCAAAATTGAAAAAACGAAGAAAAAGCGCCAAACGAGAGACTATTAGCATTAGCAAGTGAAGAGTACGCTCATTCAGGAATCTGTTCACTTTCGAAAAAGCTGATTTTAGAGCAATTATCTAATCCAGAATTTAGCGCTAGGTGAACTGGCAAAAGCAATTAGGATTTCAGTATCGAACTACCTTTAGCATGCTTTAATCAAAAAGAAAAGAACTTGGAATGTCCTTTCAAGAGTATGTGACTCAGCAACGGATTCAAAATGAGCGAAAAGCGTCTCTTTATTATCAACTGACATGAAAATTTATGAGATAGCATTTAGCCGTTGGAATAGAAGATATGAACTATTTTTTTCCTATCGATTCAAAGTCGATTGTCGGCGTTACTCCAAAAAGTTTTAGAAAGTGGGAGCAAAATATATGAGAAAAAAACAGTCCCTTGCAACAAGATTTATTTGGCTATCTGAGTATCATGCTTTTGTGCCATGGTAGTCATTAATTGGAAGCTTCTATTGTGTATAAAAAGTAGTGAAACTGTTTTCATCGAGAAGTGGAAGATCATACGATTCATGAGATTGATACGAGCTCCAAAAGTATATCGAGCAGTATGTTAGTAATTTAAAATCAACTTCAAATAGCATTTATCACAGTCACAGGCAAATTCAAAGACCTATGCCAGTCAAACGACATGCAAACAATGAAGCGATGCAATCCATCAGTTGTTTGAGACTATTGTTGAAGAGTCATCCAGATTTCGTATCGATACTGATTGGTGACAAAGGATGGTAGATTAATTAAAGACTGGCATGGACGAAGAGATGGTAACATCTAGCGGATATGATGGCCCAAGAATGGTATCAAAGATGCTATCTAGAACACTCAGACACGTCCCTATTATTCAGATCTATCGAAGAATCAAATAGTAATCAAATCGTGATTTCTATTAGTCAGGAAATGAAAAAGCAACGCATGGAGAAAATCTTGGTGTCATTCGCTTTAGATGTAGATTATCACGAACTAGAAAAAAAGTATGTGAAAAGAACTTTCTTTAGGGGAACAAATGGGATATGCTTTTGTCATCCAAAAAGATGGCACACTTATTTATCATCCGGATTCGAAGCTGTTCGAGTCAGTTGATAAACAAATGTCCGTACAAGAAATATCCAAATAGTCCGATGGATTCGATGGTGTCTGAGGATTACTTTTGTTCATAAAGAGTCCTATTGAGAATAGGGTGATTGGATCTTTAGTAGGTGTTAGCTCATTTAGTCGGTTTTAAAGAGACGTCTGTCAAAACTACTTGGGATTGTGAGTGCTGTTGGGATTCTTAGTTTACTGATTTGTATGTTTGGGTATTTTATACATTGATACGTTATCAACTGCTTCCTGTTAAAAAGACTAGGGCAGGTCATGAAGACGAGTAGAAGAAGGGAGACACTACGATTCGAGCAGAGCAGAAAAGGAGCTCAAGAGTTCCAAGTGCTAGCTGGTAGCTTTTCAATCAGATGTCGAGAGAAATTGAGACACTCATGAAGGAAGAAAAAGAGCAAGAAGCACTGACCCGCAGTCTATGAATTAAAGGCATTTAACGAGTCAAATTAATCCGCACTTTTCTGTATAATACTTTGGATACTATTATTTGGATGGCAGAGTTTCAAGATCACCAGAAGGTAGTAGACATTACAAAGGCGCTCTCTAATTACTTTAGACTTTCCTTGAATGCTGGAGAAGAGATAGTGACCTTACGCCAAGAAATCGAGCATGTACGTCAATATCTGTTTATTCAAAAGGAAACGATATGGAGATAAATTGAAATTATCGAATCGATTTGATCAGAAACTGATGATATTCCTCGATATAAAGACTTCCAAAAATTGTTCTTCAGCCACTCGTAGAAAATGCAATCTATCATGGAATTAAAGAGTCAGAACGACCTGGGAAAATTACGATTACTGTGTCTAAAAGAGATACTTTTATAGATATTTGTATTGCGGATAATGGGGTAGGAATAAAAGAAAATACAACGAGCACCAAAGAACTCGGTGGTGTTGGAATTAAGAATATCCACTGAACGATTGAAACGCTGTTTTTTGGGAGAAGCTTTACGATGGACGATTGAATCTGAGACCAAATGCAGTATACAAAAGTGTATTTACACCTTCCATTAAAAAGAAGAAGGACATGCGAATAGTTGACAAAACAAGGCGCTTTTCGTATACTTCTAAAGGTAAGCAATCGGATTGAGATTTTACATATTAGAGAGGCTTGTCTGGTGAAAATAGCTATCAAAATCGTGCTCCCGATTGAAAATTTTGTAGAAATACAAACGCCCTTCCAGCGTTATCGGAATTAGAGATGAATGAACAGCTGTTTCATTGTAAGCAAGGTGGTACCGCGGTAGGACGCCCTTGCAGCAATGGGGCAGTTTTTTTATTTACAAAAAGAAGGAGAATGAAGATGAAAAAATTATCAAGTAGCGAAATTCGTCAAATGTACCTTGATTTCTTCCAAGAAAAAGGACATAAGGTGCAACCAAGTGCGAGCTTAATTCCTGTAAACGATCCAACATTATTATGGATTAACTCAGGGGTTGCGACACTTAAAAAATACTTCGATGGAACGGAAACACCTGAGGTTCCACGTATTACCAATGCTCAAAAGAGTATTCGTACAAACGATATCGAAAACGTAGGGCATACAGCTCGTCACCATACATTATTTGAAATGATGGGGAACTTCTCAATCGGTGATTACTTCAAAGAAGAAGTAATTCCATGGGCATGGGAATTCCTAACAAGCGAAAAATGGTTAGGTCTTGATCCAGACCGTCTATACGTTACTTACTATCCAAAAGATCCAGAAACAAAAGCATTATGGATGGATAAAGTAGGTCTTCCTGAAGATCACATCATTCCAGTAGAAGATAATTTCTGGGATATCGGTGCGGGTCCATGTGGTCCAGATACTGAGATTTTCTACGACCGTGGAGAAAAATATAATAACTTAGCAGAAGATGATCCAGAAAACTATCCTGGAGGAGAAAACGAACGTTACTTAGAAATTTGGAACTTAGTATTCTCTCAATTTAACCATATGCCAGACGGAACGTATCCACCATTACCACATAAGAACGTCGATACGGGGATGGGTCTAGAACGTGTGGTATCTGTTATTCAAGATACACCAACAAACTTTGAAACAGACTTATTTATGCCAATTATTAAGCAATTAGAAAGCTTAAGCGATGGCAAGAAATACAATGACTCTAAAGAAACAGATGTATCGTTCAAAGTAATCGCTGACCACATTCGTGCGGTAAGCTTTGCGATTGGGGATGGCGCGCTTCCTTCAAACGAAGGTCGTGGATATATCATCCGTCGTTTAATCCGTCGTTCTGTAATGCACGGACAACGTTTAGGAATTCAAGGTTCATTCTTAACAAAATTAGTTCCAACAGTTGCTCAAATTATGCATAGCTACTATCCAGAAGTAACTGAAAACATGGAATTCATCCAAAAAGTGATTGCAAACGAAGAAGATCGTTTCCAAGAAACTATTCACGATGGTTTAGCAATCTTAGAAACTATTTTTGCAGATATGAAAGCTTCAAATGAAACAACACTTTCTGGCGAAAATGCGTTCAAACTATATGATACTTACGGATTCCCATATGAATTAACATTAGAATACGCTAGCGACAATGGGTTTCACAGTCGATGAAGAAGGATTTCCAAGCAGAAATGCAAGCGCAAAAAGACCGTGCGCGTGCTGCTCGTAATACAGAAACATCAATGAATGTACAATCTGCAGTATTACGTGATATCACTGTAGAGAGTGAATTCGTTGGATATGCTTCAACAACAGAAGAAGGCGTGTTAAAAGCCATCGTTGTGGATGATGAATTAGTTGAATCTGCACATAAAGATGCTCATGCTCAATTAGTATTCGACCGTACACCTTTCTATGCTGAAATGGGTGGACAATTAGCTGACCACGGTACAATCCAAGATGCTAACGGTACGGTTGTAGCGAATGTCTTACAAGTGAAGAAAGCTCCTAATGGACAACCATTACACACTGTAGAAGTGTTAGGCGACTTACAAGTAAACGCAACTTACACATTAGTGGTAGATGCATCTGAACGTGCGAAAATCATTAAAAACCACACAGCAACTCACTTATTACACCAAGCATTAAAAGATGTTCTAGGAACTCACGCAAACCAAGCAGGTTCTCTTGTAACACCAACTGGATTACGTTTCGACTTCAGTCACTTTGGACAAGTAACTGCTGAAGAATTAGCTGAAATGGAACGTATCGTAAACGAGAAAAATCTGGGCTGGTTTAGAAGTAGTGACTGTTGAAACAACACTAGAAGATGCGAAGAGCCGTGGGGCAATGGCACTCTTTGGTGAAAAATACGGCAACTTAGTTCGTATGGTGAACATTGGGGACTGGTCAATCGAACTTTGTGGTGGTATCCATGTTGGAAACACTCAAGAAATCGGATTATTCAAGATTGTTTCTGAATCTGGTATCGGTGCTGGCGTTCGTCGTATCGAGGCTGTCACAAGTAAAGAAGCTTTTGACTTATTAAGCCATCACGAAAACTTATTAAAACAAGTGGCTGGTGAAGTCTAAAGCTATTCAATTAGATACAGTTGTAGAACGTGTTGCTACTTTAGGTCAAGAATTGAAAGAAGCAAATGGCGAAATTGCAAAACTAAAAGCTAAAATCATGAAATCTGAAGTAGCAGATGTCTTCAATAACGTAGAAGAAGTGAACGGAACTTCATTCATTACTGTAGCTCTTGAAAACAAAGAAATGGATGAATTACGTCAATTAGCAGATACATGGAGACAAAAAGGTGCCAGTGATATCTTTGTAGTAGGTACAGCTTCGCAAGATAAAGCAAATCTTTTAGTAGCCGTATCGAAAGATGCAAATGCAAAAGGATTAAAAGCAGGCGATATCATTAAGGCGATTGCTCCAGCTATCCAAGGTGGAGGCGGAGGCCGTCCTGATATGGCTCAAGCAGGTGGTAAGAACCCTGCAGGTATTCCACAAGCATTCGAATTGCTAAAAGAATATTTAGCTAAATAATGATGGAAATGACGAAACCTTCCTTAGACTCCTGAGATGAGTTTTTAAGGAAGGTTTCTATTGTGAAAGCAAAGGAAAGGCTTTCTAAAAGTTTAAGAATCGGTAAGTATCGATTGTAGTTTTACTGAAAATCCTGTAAAATAAGCATATATATTGAAATGAGGTGTCAGTATGAGTTCAATAGATGAAACAGTCCTATTTAAGTTTAATGAAAAGGATGAAAAAAGCGTTCAAGAAACTTTAACTATCGTGTATGATGCGTTGAATGAAAAAGGATATAGTTCAATCAATCAAATTGTAGGATATTTATTGTCTGGGGATCCAGCGTATATTCCTAGACATAAAGATGCGCGAAATTTAATCCGTCGTCACGAAAGAGATGAGATTTTGGAAGAACTCATTAGACATTATATTCGTTCTACAGGAAGAGATGCCTAATATGAGATTGATGGGCTTAGATGTCGGAAGTAAAACTGTGGGCGTCGCCGTTAGTGATTTAATGGGGTGGACTGCTCAAGGAGTTGAAACGATTCCGATAAATGAAAATGCTTCTGAATTTGGCTTTAAACGTGTTGTCGAGTTAGTGGAAGAGTATGGCGTTGAAAAAATCGTCATTGGTCTACCAAAGAACATGAATAATACGGAAGGGCCAAGAGTAGAGGCTTCTCGAAGATATGGAGCAAGTCTAGAAAAAAGACTCCAAATTCCCATTGTTTTTCATGATGAGCGCCTTACTACGATGCAAGCTGAAAGGATGCTTGTAGAAGAAGGAAATGTTTCAAGAAAAAAAAGAAAGCAAGTCATTGATATGCTGGCAGCAGTCATGATTTTGCAAAACTATTTAGATTTAAATGGAAATCAATAAAAGAAAGAGGAAAGAAAATGACAGAACATTCATCATCACGAACACGATCATGAACATGATCACTTAGAAGGCCACGAAGGGTCACGAACATATTACAATCATCGACGAAGAAGGAAACGAAATTTTACACGAAGTATTATTTACTTTTGAATCAGAAGATTACAATAAATCATATGTTTTATGCTATCCAGCAGGAATTCCTGAAGGTGAAGAAGTAGAATTACAAGCATTCTCATATGTTGAAGCTGAAGATGGTACTGAAGGACAATTAAACCCAATCGAAACAGAAGCTGAATGGGATATGATTGAAGAAGTATTAAACACATTCTTAGCTGAAGAAGATTTATAATCCAAAAAGACCAAGGGTAACCTTGGTCTTTTATTTTTTTAGAGGAATATAGTTTTATTTTCAAAACATGACAGAAGATGTCAACATTAAAAGAGTATAATCCATTAAGAGGTGAAGATAATGTATGAAAAATAATAGATTGTTTCGACTGCTATATTATGTTCTATCGAAAAGAAAAGTCACAGCATCACAGCTAGCGGAGCATTTTGAAGTCTCAATTAGAACAATTTACCGAGATATTGATAATCTTAGTAGTGCGGGTATCCCTATTTACGCCACTCAAGGGAAAGGGGGAGGTATTGAGATTTCTCGAGATTTTATTTTAAATCAATCTTTGTTATCTCAAGAAGAAAAGGAACAAATAATGAATGCCTTACAAGGATTAGGGACAACTAGTGACTTATCTGACAAAAATCTTCTTATGAAATTGTCTGCCTTATTTAATATGGAGATGATCAATTGGATTGAGGTTGATTTTCAAGGATGGAATTCTACACATGACACAGCATTATTTCAAAATTTGAAGCTGGCGATTTTGAATAAAAATTTAATTTCATTCGACTATTTTAGCCATCTACAAGAAACTACAAGAATAGTCAAGCCAATTCGATTATGGTTTAAAAGCTTTAATTGGTATTTATATGCATTTTGTTTGTCTAGAAATAATTATAGATTATTTAAAAGTATCCAGAATAAAAATTTGGAGACTTTGAAAGAAAGATATGAGGATTCGTTTGAGGATTTTTCGTTGAATGAATTAAAAGTACCAAATAATATGATTTCTCTTCAGGTTAAATTTGATAAAAGAGTGGCATATCGCGTTTATGATGAAATAACTTCCGAGATCACTGTTGATGAGAATGGAGATTTATTGACAACTATTGAACTCCCAAATGATGAAAGAATGGTTAGTTACTTATTCTCCTATGGCTCAAATGTCGAGGTACTTCAACCAAAAGAAATACGCCTACAAATAAAGCAATTGATTCAAACAATTGGAGAAAAATATAAAACATGACATAGGTTGACAAGTATTCAATCGTATAATAAGAGTATCAAATAGAAAGGCGTGAGAAAAAAATGAAGTATGAATGGAGAAAACAAGAGAAAGAATTATACGGTGTAAAAACCAAAGCTGTTTTAGTTGATGTTCCAAAACAAAAGTTCATTACGATTAAAGGAAAAGGAAATCCAAATGAAGCAGATTTCTCAAATAGAATTTCCGCTTTATACTCAGTCGCTTATGTTATAAAGATGCTGTTTAAAAAAAGCAGCATTGAATAATGAAATTAATGATTTTACTGTTTTTTTCCTTTAGAAGGTCTATAGCAAAAAGGAGATAGGGTTGAATTTGATAAAAATGATTTAAGTTATATTTTAATGATTAAACAACCCACACTCATCACTGAAGAAATATTTTATCAAGCTTTGGAAATCGTAAAGCAAAAAGCCTAATGATTTATATGAAGAAATCGCCTTTAAAGAATTTGAAGAGGAAAAAGCGATTCAAATTTTTACATTTAGGAAGTTTTGATGACGAACCTCAATCTTTTGAGAAGATGGATAAATTAGCTACAGAATTGCAATTAAAAAGAACGTCTAATGTGCATCGGGAAATCTATTTAACAAATAAAAAAACAGAACGAGCGAAGAAAAGCAAAAAAACAATTTTAAGATATTCAGTAGAATAAATCCCCAAAAGGTAACAGTATGAATAGATACTGTTGCCTTTTATTGAATACAAAAATAGCTTAAAAATATTGTTATATGAACGTTCTAACTCCCTTTTGTAATTGAGTTTCTTCATTTTTTTATAATAATAGGGTATAATAACTACAACTATGGTTACCTTATGTGACTATCTTAGGAGGAAAACAATGTCTCAAAATGAACATAAAAAGCATTCCTTAATTTCCGAGACGGATTCTAAAAGAGATATCCGAAAGAAGGAAACGTCTATTATTAAAAAGATTATGAAGTACTTCATGATTGCACTTCTAGCAATTGTTCTAATTGGAGGAATCTTTACTTGGAACTACATTAATGGTGAAGTAAAACCTGTAGATAGTGAACAAACAGAATTGGTTGAATTTGAAATTAACCAAGGAGAATCTGTTAAAGATGTTGCAAATCATTTGAAGGAAAAAGAGTTTATTCGTAATTCCAAATTTTTTACGTTCTATTTAAAGTTTAAAAATGTCGCAGGATTTAAGGCAGGAGCTTACCAAGTTTCAAAAAGCATGACTTTAGATGAAATTATTGAAGAGCTTTCGGGTAAAGGAAAAGAGAAAAACTTGAATGCAACGAAGGTTGTGATTCGAGAAGGAGAGCAACTGAGTGATATTTCTAAAGAAGTTGCAAAATCAACGAATACTCAGCTGAAGATTTTATGGCTAAAGTTCAGGATAGTGGTTTTATTGAATTGTTAGTTCAAAAGTATCCTAAATTATTAACGCAGTCATACAATTCATATAATGTGAAATATGTTCTAGAAGGATTTCTTTTCCCAGCAACTTATGATATGAACGATAATAAAACACTTCAAATGTTAATCACTGAAATGGTTGCTAAAACAGATGAAGTGTTATCAAAATATTACTCCCAAATTGAAGCGAGTCCATATACTTTACAACAAATTATGGCTTTAGCTTCCTTAATTGAAAAAGAAGGGGTTAAACTCGAGGATCGTAAGAAGATTGCTAGTGTCTTCTATAATCGTCTTGAAAAAGGCATGATGCTTCAAACAGACGTTGCTGTTCAATATGCTTTAGGAGAACATAAAGAAGCACTATCATTGAAAGATTTAGAAGTGGATTCTCCATATAACTTATACCAAAATTACGGTGTAGGGCCAGGACCTTATAATAGTCCAAGTGAGGATTCTATTGTTTCCGCACTAGAACCTGAAAAAACGGATTATTTATACTTTGTAGCGGATATTCATACGAAAGAAATTTATTTTGCAAAAACGTATGAAGAACATTTAGAATTAAAAGCTAAATATGTGGATAAGGAGTAAGGTCATGGAAAAGAGAAAGCCAATTGTTATCGGAGTTACTGGTGGCTCAGGAAGTGGGAAAACAAGTGTTAGCCGAAAAATTTTGGAGAATTTCCCGGAATTAACGATCGTGAAAATTGATCAAGATTACTATTATAAAGATCAAAGTCATATGCCGTTTGAAGAACGTTTAAAAACAAACTATGACCACCCATTTGCTTTCGATACAGATTTATTAATTGAACATATGAATAAATTAATCAATTTTGAATCGATTGAAGAACCAGTATATGATTACGAAAAATCATACAAGAAGCGACAAAAAAATCCATCAAGAGCCAAAAGACGTTATTCTTATTGAAGGTATTCTTATTCTTGAAGATAAACGTTTACGTGATTTGATGGACATCAAGGTATATGTAGATACAGATGATGATATTCGCATTATTCGTCGTATTAAACGAGACATGGTGGAACGTGGTAGAACACTCGATTCAATCATTCATCAGTATATGTCCGTTGTAAAACCAATGCATCATCAATTTATTGAACCTACTAAAAAATTCGCAGACATCATCATTCCTGAAGGTGGATCGAATACAGTTGCAATTGACTTAATGACCACAAAAATAGCTTCTATTTTAAGAGAATTAGCTTAATATTTGGGCCTTTGAACTTGTTTCAAAGGTCTTTTCTATACAAAAAATTCACTAAAATTTCTTAAAATCATATAAAAATAATGAATAGGGCTTGCAATCTTCACTATAAAATGTTAAAGTTTTAGCATTGTAGATTGAGATAATCTAAAAAACAATATAGGGGAGAGTCGTATGACTGAAAAAGTATTTCCAATGACGCTTGAAGGAAAAGCAAAACTTGAGGCGGAATTAGAAGAATTAAAAAGTCGTTAAACGTAAAGAAATTGTAGAGCGAATTAAAATTGCTCGTAGTTACGGTGACTTATCAGAAAACTCTGAATATGAATCAGCTAAAGATGAACAAGCTTTTGTTGAAGGTCGTATTTCAACATTAGAAAAAATGATTCGTTTTGCTGAAATAATTGACGATAACAATGTTGAAAAAGATGTTGTTTCATTAGGTAGAAAAGTTACGTTTATCGAATTACCAGATGGAGATGAAGAAACTTATACAATTGTTGGTAGTGCAGAAGCAAAACCCAATTGAAGGTAAAGATTTCAAATGATTCTCCAATTGCCAAAGGAATTATTGGTAAAAATTAAATGAAGAAGTAGTGATTCCAACACCAGGTGGAGAAATGAAAGATCAGAATTATTGATATTCAATCTGCTTAATTGATTCATTTGAATGAAGAGAAGAGCTAGAGACTGTCCTAGCTTTTTTTGTATATCATCCTTTAGACTGATGGACTTGAAATTTCATTTCATGATAGGATTGTAACGTGAGAAGATGATATACTAATACCTGTATGGAGGTGAGAAGATGAAAAAACTGAAACGAATGCTCATTGTACTATTACTAGGGAATGATTGTCTCAGCCATTGAAATGACTTCAAGAATGGGCTTCTTCATCATCTTTTGCACTTGGGAGTCGCTACTACAATGTGTCAGTTTTGTTCTTTTTAGACGTGTTAAAATTTATGAAAGAAAATAGTGGGATATGTCTTTTGGTGCTTTGTTTTATGGTATTTGCCTCTTTACTGTCTACTGCTGGGTATTTGGCTAGAATGATAGGGGCATTACTTCATTCTATTATTTACTCAAAGATACGTTCTCGTCTTTTTCTAAGATATCGACTATTTTTTTCAAAGAAAAGGGATCCGACAAGAATATATTTTCGTTGAATCTCAGAGAGAAGAGATTGATCCAGAGAAAATCAAACGCTATGATTGGATAGGATCTCAAGATCATTGGGAAATGAACCTTATGAATGGAATGATATCAATGCTGGACAATTAGTTGGGAGATACCATTATCGATTTAGGAAATACGATTCTTCCTGCAAAAGGAAAATGTGATTGTGATACGAAAAGGACTTTGGACGAGTTCGAATTTTGGTTCCGTATGGAGTCGGTGTCATGATTCACCATCATACGTTTCGGTGGAGAAAGTGGAGTTTGAAAGAGCAAACTTATACGCCCTAAGCAATGAGTCTATTCAACTATATAGTAAAGGATTATCAATAGAGCTACGTAAGAAGATTAAAATCTATACGACGATTGTAGCTGGGAAAAATTGAGGTGATTGAAGCATGAAGCAACGAATCGTTAAAAGCTGGATCTATTTATTCAGCGCTTTTACAGTATTTGTTAGTACTGTATTTCCTATTTCTATTTCAGAAAGATGGATTCACTTTTGATATGGTAGAAGACGCTAGTATTTCAAGAGATTCTTGGGACTATTACACTATTTCTATTAATGATTCTATTCTTTGGTTTATGTGACTTTCTGCAGTTATCTTATATGTATTAAATCGTCAGGCAGAGAGTAAAAATCAGTGAACAGTTACTCATGATTCAAAAAGGCCAAGTATCAGACTGGTAAAAGATAGAAGATGAATCCCAAATTGGATGAATGGAAGCAACAATTGTAGATTTAAATGATTTCTACTGAATCAAAACGGCTGCATTTCAGAATCAGATTAGAAAACAGTATCATTAGAGTTACAGCAAATTAGGAAGAAAACCCACAGTATGTTGGAGACTGAGACAAAAGAACAAGTCATTGAGAAGAAAGAAGACGTATCGCTCAGAGAATTACATGACTCTGTGAGCCAGCAATTATTTGCGGCGATGATGATGATTTCTGCGTTTGAATGAAACGAAAGCAACAGTTTTGATGAGAAGGAACAAAAACAACTGAAGCATGATTGAACATGTTCTCTCTCAAGCACAGTCTGAAATGCGTGCATTATTACTTCATCTTACGACCCGATTTCTCTAGAAAAGTAAATCCTGAAAATCTGGAATCGAAGGTTTATTAGTGGAATTACAAAACGAAAAGTACAAATGAAAGATTCATTGGGATATAGAAGATGTACTTTTGCCCTGAAGGGTGTCGAAGATCATCTCTTTCAGAATTGCTCAAGAACTTTGTTTATCGAATACGTAAGACATTCTCATGCCAACGACCTTAGAAGTGTACTTTACGACAGACAGACTCAAACTGTAATCTTTAAAATAGAAGATGATGGGTGTTGGATTTAATGTAGAGGACATCCATCCTGGTAGCTATGGAATTAATAATATGAAAGAAAGAGTGCAAGGGACTCGGTGGACAGGTGAAGATTGTAAGCTTTCCCAAATCAAGGGACAACAATTGAAATCAAAATTCCGCTTAGTCGTCATTTGGAGGATGAACAATGATTAATGTATTTATTAGTAGACGATCACGAAATGGTACGATTAGGCGTGTCTTCGTATCTATCGATGCAGGATGATATCGAAGTGATGGATGAAGCAAAAAAATGGTCGAGAAGGTGTTGAAAAAGGCACTTTATCTTATAAAACCAGATATCATCTTTAATGGACTTAGTCATGCCTGAGATGGATGGAATTGAAGCGACAAAAGGAAATTCTATGATCAAAGTGGCTCAGAAGCAAAAATCATCATCTTAACGAGCTTTTATTGATGATGAGAAAGTATTTTCCAGCCATCAAATGCCGGGTGCAAAAAGTTATATTTTAAAAACAGCTTCCGCCTCTCAAATCGCTAAAAGCCATTCGAGATACTTATCATGGTGATGGCGTGTTTGAACCACAAGTGACTGATAAACTTAGTGAATCAGAATTCAAATGAAACAACAACATTTCTCATGATGATTTGACGCAGCGTGAATTAGAAGTCCTTCTTAATTGCACAAGGAAAATCCAACCAAGAAATTGCAGATGAATTATTTATCACTTGAAAAACAGTGAAAAACGCACGTATCGAAATATTCTTATCAAAATTAGGAGTAGAAGACAGAACGCAAGCAACGATTTATGCATTCAAGCATCAGTTAATAAAAATGTAGACTTAGTTACAGCCTTAGTTATGAATGAATATGAATCATAAGAAGACTACAAAAGATGTATGGAAATTTCCATGCATCTTTTTAAGTAATTTCTATGGGCATGAAAGTAGTGATAGTATCAAAGGAAGAAATGATAGAGCCGGATTCTGAAACTACTTACTAAAAAAATAATCGTAGTATTGAAAATGGTTTTCTATGGCTGAGTATACTAATAATATGAAAGGGTTTTACTAAAAAAAGGAGGCTGTTTATGAGATTACATGGTCAATTAATTGTATCATGCCAAGCATTGCCGCATGAACCATTGCATAGTGATTATATTATGGCTCGTATGGCAGTTGCTGCAAAGGAAGGAGGAGCAAAGGGAATTCGTGCCAACTCAGTAGTGGATATAAAAGCAATCAAAGAAGCTGTAGATTTACCAGTTATTGGAATTATTAAACGAGATTATAACGATTCGGATGTTTTTATTACTGCCACGATGAAGGAAGTAGACGAACTTATGACGGTTCAACCAGAAATTATTGCACTGGATGCGACTTCATCTACTCGTCCAAATGGACAGTCGTTGGACGAATTTTATAAGGAAATTAGAGAAAAATATCCTAATCAATTATTGATGGCGGATTGTTCTACAGTAGAAGAAATGATTCACGCTGATGAACTTGGTTTTGATTTTATCGGAAGTACTTTAGTGGGATATACGAAACAAAGTAAGGGCGATAAAATTGAAGCGAATGATTTTGAAATTTTAAGAACTGTTTTGAAACAAATCAAACATCCTTTAATTGCAGAGGGAAATATTGATACACCGGAAAAGGTGAAAAGAGTGCTAGAGTTGGGCGCCTATAGTGTAGTTGTAGGTTCTGCGATTACACGTCCACAACTCATTACAGAAAAATTTGTTGATGCTATTCATCAACACTAGGAAAGATAAGAATTATTCATTTTAAGTTTAGGGGGAAAACCATATGTTTAAAGTCTTACAAAAAATAGGGAAGGCATTTATGTTGCCAATTGCCATTTTACCGGCAGCTGGTTTGCTTTAGGGATAGGGGGCGCTTTATCCAATCCAACAACTGTTGCGACATATCCTGCATTAAATAACGAAGTATTACAAGCAATCTTTAAAGTAATGAGCCAAGCTGGAGAAGTAGTCTTTGCAAATCTATCACTTCTTCTCTGTATCGGACTCTGTATTGGTCTTGCAAAACGAGACAAAGGAACTGCTGCTCTTGCTGGGGTTACAGGATACTTAGTAATGACTGCAACAATTAAAGCTCTTGTTGGATTATTTATGGCAAAAGATGCTTCCATTGATACTGGGGTTATCGGTGCTGTTGTAGTCGGATCAGTAGCTGTATGGTTACATAACCGTTATAACAATATTCAATTACCTCAAGTACTTGGATTCTTTGGTGGTAGCCGTTTTGTTCCAATCGTAACATCATTTGCGTCTATCTTTGTGGGAGCTATCTTCTTCTTAGTATGGCCACCATTCCAACAATTATTAGTGTCTACTGGTGGATATATCTCACAAGCTGGTCCAGTTGGTACATTCTTATATGGATTCTTAATGCGTCTATGTGGTGCTGTAGGGTTACACCATATGATTTATCCAATGTTCTGGTTTACAGAATTAGGTGGAGTGGAAGTTGTAGCTGGCCAAACTGTGGTTGGAGCTCAAAAAATCTTCTTTGCTCAATTAGCTGATCCAAACCATGTAGGACTATTTACTGAAGGAACTCGTTTCTTCGCTGGACGTTTTTCAACAATGATGTTTGGTCTTCCAGCAGCCTGCTTAGCAATGTACCACTGTGTTCCTAAAGATCGTCGTAAAAAATATGCTGGTTTATTCTTCGGGGTTGCATTAACTTCATTCATTACTGGTATTACAGAACCAATTGAGTTCATGTTCTTATTCGTAAGCCCAGTATTATATGTTGTTCACGCATTCCTTGATGGGGTAAGTTTCTTCATCGCTGATATTCTAAATATCTCTATTGGTAATACATTCTCAGGTGGGGTTATCGACTTCACATTATTTGGGGTATTACAAGGTAATGATAAGACAAACTGGTTATTACAAATTCCATTTGGTCTTGTTTGGAGCGTTTTATACTATGTTGTATTTAGATGGTTTATTCTTCAATTCAATGTTGCTACACCAGGACGTGTTAGAAGATGATTTAGAATCAGTGATGACAAAACCAGTCGTGGAAACGAAAGATAGCTTAAAACAAGATAGCGTTCGTATTATTGATGCTTTGGGTGGTCAAGAAAATATCGAAGATGTAGATGCTTGTATCACACGTTTACGCGTATCTGTTAAAGATGTTGAAAAAGTAAATAAGGCAACGTTAAAAGAAATCGGTGCAGTTGATGTTCTTGAAGTAAAAGGTGGAATTCAAGCCATTTATGGAGCGAAAAGCTATTCTTTATAAAAATAATATCAATGAAATTTTTAGGTGTAGATGACTAGTCATCAAAATCTAACTTTTAGAGATGGACTAGTCCCTCGTGTCTAGTTTGCCTGCTTTTAATTTTTTTGAAAAATAGGAATAGCTATCCTAAACCTGTGCTATAATAAAAAAAGCAAATGCAAAGGGGAGATGGTAGTGTTGTCATTTCGAGAAAAAAAGTGGCTCCTGATTATAGAGTCTATTTACGATACTTTAACACCGATTGAAAAGACAATTGCACAGTATTTTCTAGAACCAATTCCAGAAGGAGTGTCTCTTTCTGCACAAGAAGTGTCCAATCGTTTATTCGTTTCCATTCCGTCACTGACAAGATTTGCTCAGAAATGTGATATAAACGGATATCGACAGTTTATTTATGATTATGAAAGGGAAGCAAGGAAGAATCGACGCTTGCATAATGACTCAACTAAGATTGTCGTTGAAGATTATGCAGACCTCTTTATCGAAGTCCTTTTTCGCTATCAAATGAAGCTCAATTGATTCGAGTTTGTGAATTGCTCAGCAGTGCTAAAAGGGTATATATATATGGTCAAGGGAGCTCTGGACTGGCTGCATTAGAGATGAAATTTCGATTTATGAGACTTGGGATGATTTGTGAGGCGATCACGGATTTGCATACGATGCTTATGAATCGCGTGTTAGTAGATGAAGATTGTCTTGTCATTGGGATTACGGTTTCAGCAAATGAGAGTGTGGTGAATGCAGTGAAATATTGCAAAGAATCAAGGAGCAAAACGGTTCTAATTACTTCTAAGAAAGAGTGAAGAACTATCAGCATGAATGTGATGAATTGGTTCTGATTGCGATGAAAGAAATGCCTTAGAACAAGGGACGACAATTTACACCGCAGTTTCCGGTATAGTGGTGTCGATATTTTGTATAGTTATTACAAGGAAATCGATAAGGAAAGCAAACGTCGATTTTTCTCAAACACATTGCATGCGATTCAACCCAGAATAAAGAAGGAGACGATAAAATGTTTGGATTTTTAAAAAGAATCAAAAATAGATAAAAGAAGTGCAGTATTTGCATTAGCATCTGGAGACATAGTTCCAATTACACAAGTGAACGATCCCAGTGTTTGCTGGGTAAAAATGATGGGAGACGGGTTTGCGATCACTTCCAGCAAGTGGATGTGATTACTTCACCTGTTAAAAGGGAGAAAGTCGTAAATGTCTTTCCAACGCTACATGCTGTAGGGGATTCAAAACTGCTGAAGGACTAGAAGTGTTAGTCCATATGGGAATCGATACAGTTGAATTAAAAGGCGGGTCCGTTTTGAAAACAACAGTAACGGTTGGTCAAAAGGTGGATGAGAATACAGTTTTATCGACTGTCGACTTTAGAAGCGTTTAAAAGGAAGCTGGCAAAGATACTGCAATGATGGTTCTCTTTACGAATATGGATAAAGTAGATATCATTTTCTGATCGCGACTGAAGGGTCTGTAGATGGAAAAATCAGAAGTTGGGAAAGTAACGATGAAAAGCTTAATAAAATAAAAAACTCCGCTCAGAGTTGAGCGGAGATTTTTCATCTGGTTTTAGAAAAATACGACTGCGGTATAAGCTAACCACTTTTTCCTAGAAATAGTACAGTTCGGTAAGAATAATAGGGTCCATCGTGTCATTTTCTCAGGTTCTAAGCGAACATGGTCGCTTTCGAGATAGAAATCTCTTACAAGTAGCAGTGTCTTCTTCGGTCATCGCAATGACAATTTCACCCATTTGCTGCAGTAGATTGTTTACGAACGATAACAGAGTCACCATCAAAGATCCCAGCATTAATCATACTGTCCCCTTTAATACGCAACATATAAAGATCATCGGATTCATTTTGCAGTTCTGGTGGAATTGGAAAGAAGTCACTTGCTTCTTCTACAGCAAGAATTGGTTCACCGGCTGTTACCACACCAAGCATTGGAATCGCTGTTGATCTAGCACCAATGGCTTTCAGTCCTGCCATCGTTAATTCAATCGCACGTGGCTTTACTTGGGTCACGTTGAATGAATCCATTTTTCTCAAGTCTTGATAAGTGACCATGAACGGTTGAAGTCGAAGAAAGCTGAACAGCGTTACAAATTTCACGCACTGTTGGCGGATAACCGTGTTCTTGAACTTCTTTATAAATAAACTGTAAATACATCTAATTGTCTTGAATCTTTTAAATTTGTCATCGGAACATCTCCTTCTTTGAGACTAGTGTAACACACTTTGTAAACAGAAATCAAACAAATGTTCGCATGGTAGTCGGATTTTTAGGAAAGTAAATTCTGACTCGTGATACACTAGGAGACGAAGCAAAAGGAAAGGAATGACAGAAAATGTTATCACAAGAGAAGATTAAAGTCGTATTAATGAATTAGCGAAAAAAAGAAAAAAAGAAGGAAAACTCACTCCAACGGAAGAAAAAGGAACAACAACTCCTACGTCAAGAGTATTTAGAAGCTTTTCGTGGAGGCATGCGTAACCACATCGAAGGACTAAAAAAATCGTCGATGAAGAAGGAAATGATGTGACTCTAGATAAACTAAAAAGCAATCCAAAAAAAGAAAAAGGATTGCATAATCGAGGACGAAGAATAAGGATTAGAGAAGGCTGAGAAATTTTCAGCCTTTTTTTCTACAAATATATGTAAACTCTAGTGAAAATTGAATCATATTTTTGCAAGGGGTTACTTTATTTTTATTTAAAGATTAAAAATAACGGTTGCAAAAAGAATGTCTTGAATTTAGTAAAATAGAGTAGTAAGTTCCGATTAAGGAAAACTATATTTAAGGAGTGATTGTATGTTTGATAAAACCGATCAACTAGCAGTGAATACGATTCGTACACTAAGTATGGATGCGATTCAAGCTGCGAATTCAGGACACCCTGGTCTACCAATGGGTGCTGCACCCAATGGCATATGTACTTTGGTCTAAATATTTGAAAGTGAACCCAAAACGTTCTAATTGGGTCGATCGCGATCGCTTTGTATTATCAGCAGGTCATGGATCTGCAATGTTATATGCTTTATTACATTTATCTGGCTATGACTTATCGATTGAAGATGTGAAAAACTTCCGCCAACTTGGAAGTAAAACACCTGGACACCCAGAAGTACATGACACGGATGGGGTAGATGCAACTACGGGTCCTCTTGGACAAGGGTTTGCAAATGCTGTTGGGATGGCTATGGCTGAAGCTCATCTTGCTGCGAAATTCAATCGTGAAGGCTACGCAGTAGTGGATCACCACACTTATGTATTATGTGGTGACGGGGACTTAATGGAAGGAATCTCGTATGAAGCAGCATCTCTAGCAGGAACATTGAAATTAAATAAATTAATCGTGTTATACGATTCAAATGACATCTGTTTAGATGGACCATTTAAATAAAGTGTTTACTGAAGACGTGAAGAAACGCTTCAAAGGATTAGGGTGGAACTATATTCGCGTTGAAGATGGAAATGACTTAGATGAAATTGCTGAAGCTATTGAAGAAGCACAATGCCAAAAAGAAAAACCAACGATTATCGAAGTGAAAACGATTATTGGTTACGGTGCTCCAAACCAAGGAACAAATAAAGTTCAGGGAGCTCCTTTAGGACCTGACGGCATTGCAGCAGCAAAAGCAAACTACGGATGGGAATATGGCCCATTTGAAGTGCCAGAAGAAGTGCAACACCGTTTTGACAAATTATTAGTGCAAACAGGTGAAAATGACTACAACGAATGGAAAGAAGTATTCGAAGGCTATAAACAAGCTTATCCAGAACTTGCAAAAGAATTCGAAGACAGCTTTGCAGAAAACATTCATGTGGACTTAGAAAAAGTATTACCTTCATATGAATTTGGTAGCCCAGCAATGGCTTCTCGTGTGACAAGTCAAGCTGCAATTCAAGAATTAGGAAAACATATTCCATTCTTCTGGGGTGGATCTGCGGACCTTTCTTCATCAAACAACACAATGAATAAAGCAGATAGCGACTTCTCACACGAAAATTACGGTGGAAGAAATATCTGGTTTGGGGTTCGTGAGTTTGCGATGGGAGCAGCGATAAACGGTATGTTACTTCATGGTGGTAACCGTGCTATATGGCGGTACATTCTTTGTATTTGCAGATTACTTAAAAGCAGCAATGCGTGTTGCAGCGATCTCTCATTTACCAGCAATCTATGTTTATACACATGACTCAATTGCAGTTGGGGAAGATGGACCAACGCATGAACCAATCGAACAATTAGCAGCGTTCCGTGCAACTCCAAATTTAAACGTGATTCGTCCTGCTGATGGTAATGAAGTATCTGCTGCATGGAAAGTAGCTGTAGAAGCAAAAGACCGTCCAACAGTATTAGTATTCTCACGTCAAAACTTACCAGTTCTAGAACATTCAAAAGAATTAGCATACGAAGGGGTAAAACGTGGTGCATATGTGGTTAGCCCACAAAAATGCGATACTCCAGAAGGTATCTTGATTGCGACAGGTTCTGAAGTAGCGCTTGCCATTGAAGCGCAAAAAGTTCTTGCAGAAGAAGGGATTGATGTATCTGTTGTTTCAATGCCATCAATGAATTTATTCGAAGAACAACCAAAAGAATACCGTGAATCAGTATTACCTAGCGATGTTCGTAAACGTGTAGCCGTTGAAATGGGCGCAAGTTTCGGATGGGGTCAATACGTTGGTCTTGATGGAGCAACTGTGACGATTGACCGATTTGGTTTATCAGGTAACGGAAATAAAGTAATGGAAACATTAGGATTCACTGTAGAAAATGTAGTGAATACATTTAAATCTTTATAAAAATAAGTTAAAATATGAGATTGAAGGTCTGGGTATATCAGGCTTTCAATCTTTTTTTGTTTTTAGGAGAATGTATGAAAGAATTAAAACAGGCATTTACAATTAGTTTACCCATCTGTTTCGGGTATCTCTTTTTAGGGATTGCATTTGCACTCCTAATGTCTCAAGAAGGCTTTCCTGCTTGGGCGTCCGTTTTTTCAAGTATATTTGTATATGCAGGATCCATGCAATTTGCCCTTGTCTCATTTATGAGTGCAGGGATGAGTTTTTGGATGATTGCCTTAATGACTTTATTTATTAATGCCAGAATGCTATTTTACGGCGTTAGCTTTATCGAAGAATGTAAAAAGTTGGGGTGGAAGGCTTTTTATTTAATCTTCGCCTTATCGGATGAAACCTTCTCGCTATTAGTTGGGATGAAACAATCGAAGAGAGAAGGCAGTGAACAAGTGATGGTCTATGTCGGGCTGTTGAATCATTGTTATTGGATACTTGGAACGATTATTGGAGTTATCATCGGTGAATTTCTTCCGTTTTCAACAAAGGGCATCGATTTTTCAATGACGGCGCTTTTTGTGGTCATTCTTGTGAACCAATTGAAAAAGGCAGACCGCTATTTCCCATTTATCATTGGGGGATTGAGTGCGATTTTCTGGTTGGTTTTTGTTGGAAAACAATATTTCCTTGTGTGCGCATTAGCCACGACGATGATTGGATTAATTGCAATCTTCGAACGTGAGAAACTACAAATGAAGGAGGAAGAAAATGAGTAGTACGTATATTTTTCTTGCTCTCGTTACAAGTGGAATCGTGACTTTTGCGATTCGATTATTTCCATTTCTAGTACTCCGCAATCAAACGAATTTATCGAACCGCATGCAGTTTATTTCTGCGGTTCTTCCACAAGCTATTATTACAATTCTAGTCGTTTATTGTTTAAAAGAGATTTCGTTTGTCAACGCACCATTTGGAATTCCAGAACTCATCGCAGTCGCAATCGTAGTGTTGTTGCAATGGTGGAAGGAGAATACCTTGCTCAGTATCTTTGTTCCAACGGTCATTTATATGGTCTTATTACAAGTGATGTGAAATTAACATATATGTTAATTTAAGCTATCTAGTGCATGGTTGTATCTAGGTATTTTCTAGCCTTATTTTATGGTAAAATAGAGCTACATTGATTTAGAAAGAGGCACTCTTATGAAATTATTATTTGTTGGCGATGTTGTCGGTTCTCTTGGAAGAGAGATGGTCGCACAATACATCCCAAAATTAAAGAAAAAATATAAACCACAAATCACCGTCATTAATGGGGAAAATGCTGCCCACGGAAAAGGAATTACGGAGAAGATTTATAAGGAGTTATTGCAGGCTGGTGCAGACGTTGTAACACTTGGAAATCATGCCTTTGATAACAAAGCGATTTTTGATTTCATTGAAGATGCCACAAAAATGGTACGACCACTGAACTATCCAGCAGGAGTTCCAGGAAAAGGAATCGTTTATGTAAAATGTAACGATAAAGAAGTGGCTGTGATTAACTTGCAAGGCCGCGTTTTTATGAATACGCTGGACGATCCTTTTGCAAAAATTACAGAAGCAGTTGAAGAAGCTAGAAAGAGAACGCCGATTATCTTTATTGACTTCCACGCCGAAGTAACGAGTGAGAAACAAGCATTGTCTTGGTACTTGGACGGGAAAGTATCGGCCGTCGTTGGAACACATACGCATGTGCCGACAAATGACGCCCGCGTTCTTCCACAAGGGACAGCCTTCCTTTGTGATGTGGGAATGACAGGTCCGTATAACGGAATTCTTGGAATGGAACGCGATATTATTATTACGAAGTTCCTCAATCAATTGCCAGCACGATTTGAAGTGGCTGAAGACGATGAAGGCCAATTAAGTGCTTGTTTAATTGATATTGATGATAAAACAGGGAAAGCGAAATCGATTCAACCGATTCGTATTACGCCAGATGCACCATTTTTTGAATAAAAAGATTAGAAAGAGAGTCAGAAATGCCACAAAAAACGAAACACACACCGATGATGCAACAGTATTTTTCGATTAAAGAAAAGTATCCTGATTGCTTATTGTTTTATCGACTAGGTGATTTTTATGAATTGTTTTATGATGATGCGATTGAAGCAGCACGACTTCTCGAAATTACACTTACCAGTCGAAATAAAAATGCAGAGGACCCAATTCCAATGTGTGGGGTTCCGCATCATGCCGCAAAAGAATATATTAAAACACTGATTGAACTTGGAAAGAAAGTAGCCATTTGTGAGCAGTTGGAAGATCCTAAGCTGACAAAGGGAATGGTGAAGCGAGACGTTGTTCAAGTCTTGACTCCAGGGACGTATACAGAATACCAAGCGCAAAATCAAAACCATTATTTAGTGTCGATTTTACCGCTTGTTGGGAAACGATTTGCACTGTCGTATGTGGATGTGTCTACAGGGGAATTGAAAGTGACACAACTCGAAAACTTAGAAGAAGTGCGTAGCGAATGCTCAAGCTTGATGTGTCGAGAAGTTGTTCTTGTAGAAAGTGATGTGACAGAAGAACTTCGTCATCTGTTTACAAGCATGCAAATCTTAATTTCAACCATTGAAAAAGACCAAATTGACAGCGAAGACTGCACAGACTTAGTCTCAGAATTAGAAGATGAGGCTTCTATCCGATGCGTACAAAATCTATTAAGCTACTTGAAACTCACTCAAAAGAGAAGTTTCTCGCACTTACAAAAGGCACAAGCGTATCAAAGTGAGTTTTATCTCTCAATGAATTATGAGACGAAACGTAACTTAGAGTTAACAACGACCATTCGTGCCAATCAAAAACATGGATCATTATTCTGGTTCCTAGATGAGACGCAAACGGCGATGGGCGGACGACTCCTCAAACAATGGCTTGAAAAACCTCTAGTATTAGAAGGAGCGATTCAAAAACGCCATGCGTTAGTGGAAACATTGAATCAACATTACTTTGAACGTACAGATTTTATCGAAACATTGAAACGTGTGTATGACTTAGAACGGATTGTTGGGAAAGTGTCATTTGGAACCGCCAATGCGCGTGACCTCTTGCAATTAAAACAAACACTTGGACAAGTGCCAATCTTTAAATCGATTGTCGATAGCTTGGATTCAGAAGAATGGAGTGCTCTTGGAGAAAACTTATTCGACATTCCTGAGTTATATGATTTAATCGACCGTGCCATCGACGAGGATGCGCCGCTGACGATTTCAGATGGAAATATTATCCGTTCAGGGTATAACGCTACGCTGGATACGTACCGGGATACGATGAAGCATGGAAAAGAATGGATTGCCGCATTGCAACAACAAGAACGTGAGCAAACAGGCATCAGTTCATTGAAGATTAGTTTTAACAAGGTGTTTGGTTACTATATCGAAGTCACAAAATCAAATCTATCGAAACTCGATAGTAGCCGTTATGAGCGTAAACAAACGCTGGCGAATGCGGAACGTTTTATTACGCCTGAATTAAAAGAAAAAGAAACGCTCATTTTAGAAGCGGAAGAAAAATCAAGCGCACTCGAATATCAATTATTCGTTGAAGTGCGTGAACAGGTGAAACACTATACCGCCCAGTTACAACAATTGGCAAAAACTGTCGCAACCATTGACGTCTTACAAGCCTTCAGTGTGGTGAGCGAACGTTATCACTTAGTGAAACCTACGATTTCGATGAAGAATCGTAGACTTTGGATTGAAGATGGTCGCCATCCGGTTGTTGAAAAAGTCATGGGACAATCAACGTATGTGCCAAATAGCGTTTCAATGAGTCCAGAGGAACATATTCTTCTCATTACCGGACCAAACATGTCTGGGAAATCAACTTACATGAGACAATTAGCACTCTGCGTCATCTTAGCGCAAATCGGATGTTTTGTACCTGCCAAGAGTGCAACGATTCCAGTCTTCACGAAAATCTTTACCCGTATTGGGGCAGCCGATGATTTAATTTCTGGCCAAAGTACGTTCATGGTAGAGATGATGGAGACAAACCACGCACTCAGAAATGCAGACGAAACGAGCTTATTATTGTTTGACGAAATCGGACGTGGAACGGCTACGTATGATGGGATGGCGCTTGCTGAAGCGATCATCACGTATATTCACGAGCATTTAACAGCCAAAAGTATTATTCTCAACGCACTATCACGAGTTAACAAGGCTCAGCGAAAAATATGCAGATTTACGCAATGTGCATGTAGGAGCCGTTGAAGAAAATGGCGAAGTGGTCTTCTTGCATAAAGTATTAGAAGGTCCTGCCGATAAGAGTTACGGGATTCATGTGGCGAAGCTTGCTGGACTGCCAACAGAGCTATTGAAAAATGCCAGCACGATTTTAAATCATTTAGAAGCTAAAGGGGCTGCAAGTGACAATAGCACCTTTGTAGAACAAGTGTCGCTCTTTGAAGAAGACACAGCGACGGTTCCTGAATGGGTTCACGAGCTTAAAGGATTAAACTTAATGAGTATGACTCCAATGGATGCAATGAACATCCTGTATAAATGGCAACAAATGGAAAAGGGTGAGTAGTGTATGGGAACAATTAAAGAATTAAGTACATTACTGACAAACCAGATTGCAGCAGGGGAAGTCATCGAACGTCCTTCTTCTGTGGTGAAAGAATTGCTCGAAAACGCGATTGACGCTGGAAGTACTCGAATCGAGATTGAAATCGAAGAGAGTGGTCTTCGCAAGATTCGCATCCAAGATAATGGAATCGGGATGACGAAAGAGGACGCTCGTATGTCGATTAAACGTCATACAACGAGTAAACTCTATTCGCCGGAACAACTCTTTAGAATCCGTACGCTTGGGTTCCGTGGTGAAGCCTTGGCGAGTATTACTGCCGTTTCAAAAGTAACGCTGACGACTTCAACCGGTGAAGACAGCGGCGTGGAGTTAAAGATTGAATCTGGTGAAATCAAAGAAGAGAAGACCGTTCCGCCATTAAAAGGAACGACATTCCTTGTTGAAGATTTATTTTATAACACACCAGCCAGGTTGAAATTCGTTCGTACATTGCAAACGGAATTAGCGCATATTACCGATGTCGTGAGTAAGGCATCTCTAAGTCACCCAGAAATTGCCTTTGTTTTAAAAAATGATGGCAATCTGTTGTTACAAACTTCTGGAAAAGGGGATTTGCTGCAAGCAGTCGCTGGAAATATTGGTCCCGTAAATGCTCGTAAGATGTTGCCTTTCAGTGGGGAAGACGAAGATTTCAAAGTGTCAGGATATACGTCGCTTCCAGAACTCACACGTTCGAACCGCAATTACTTATCGATTTTTATTAATGGACGACCAATCCGCAATATGGCCATCGCAAAGGCCATTACATTAGGATATGGCTCGACATTGATGGTGGGACGATTCCCAATTACGATTATTTCGATTGAAATGGACGTGCAACTCGTCGATGTGAACGTGCATCCAACGAAACAAGAAGTGCGAATCAGTAAAGAACAAGAACTCTCACAGGTGATTCAAAAGGCTATTAGAGAGGCAATACAGGGCGTGCAGCGCATTCCTGAATCGATTGAGGACTTGTCCTTCAAACGTAAAGAAGATCGCGTAGAGGTTCCAAAACCAATCCAGCAAACATTGGAGTGGCAATTGAAGACACCGATTGTGGAGTCTAGCCGTGTAGAAACGCCTTCGTTTACTGAAAATGTAAGAGAAGAAGTCGAAGTTCTATCAAACGATGATGCGCCTGTTCAAGCTAGTCAGACAGTTGAACCCGTGGAGCAAGAAGAACTCGTGGATAGCCACGATGACCATGCAGACTATTTAAAATTGGCTGAGAAAATTGACGCTCAACCATTCGAAAAAGAATTTCCAGAATTGCATTATTTTGGACAAATGCATGGGACTTACTTATTTGCACAAAACGAAAAAGGCTTATATATGATTGACCAACATGCCGCTCAAGAACGAATCAAGTATGAGCAGTTTAAGGTGGAGATTGGTCAAGTCGGTAGAGTCAGTCAGCCATTGATGGTACCAATTTTGCTAGAATTCTCGAAGAAGGACAGCGTGAAGTTGGAAGAACGATTATCGCTTGTGGAAGAGTTTGGAATCGAGATGGAGCCATTTGGGCAAAACACATTCCAAATTCAATCGCATCCAGCGTGGATTAAGAAGGGGCAAGAAAAGGCGATTATCGAAGAAATTATCGATTTTATCTTGGCTGACGAGAAAATTACGGTTGCTAAATTAAGAGAAGCTACAGCGATTATGATGAGCTGTAAAGGTTCGATTAAGGCAAACCATCATTTAAGTGAATGGGAAGCACGTCAGTTATTAGTGGATTTAGCCAAATGTAACAATCCGTATAACTGTCCGCACGGAAGACCCGTACTCGTTCATTTAACGAATAAGGACTTGGAACATCTCTTCAAGAGAATTCAAGATCCACATCAGTCGAAACGACAACAATTTGAATAGGAGAAACCCCGATGGAATTTTCAAAAGAAGAACTAAAAAAACGTTTAACAGAAATTCAATATGAAGTGACTCAAAATGAAGCCACAGAAAGACCTTTTTCAGGAGAATATGATGATTTCTATGAAGATGGAATCTATGTAGATATCGTTAGCGGAGAGCCGCTCTTTAGCTCAAAAGACAAATTTGATGCTGGTTGCGGTTGGCCATCATTTTCAAAACCAATTGAAAATACTACGCTAACGGAAAAAGAAGATTACAAACTGAACCGTAAGAGAACGGAAGTGAGAAGTGGTCAAGCAGATTCTCATTTAGGACACGTCTTTGAAGATGGTCCAAAAGAATTAGGCGGACTCCGTTATTGCATCAATTCTGCCTCTCTTCGTTTCATCCCAGTTGCGAAGCTGGAAGAAGAGGGATATGGAGAATTTCTACAATATTTTCAATAAAAATCTTAACAAGTCTTATTGAAATGGAAAAACCGAGGAATTTCACCTCGGTTTTTTTGATCCTATCTGACTTTTTATGAACGTTTTATTGCGGAATGAACATAAAAGATGGTAAAATAGAGTACTCGATGATGAGTTATGATCAATATTCGAGTTGAAATAGTCAAATAAATGTGGTTATGAACGTTTTGGATCAGTAGAAATACGGTCTAAAAACAGGAATATTTCCTAAAGGAAAACGTAATATATCAAAACGATGACCGTTTTAGTAATTCTTCTTGACAGCCGTAAATAGGTGTGGTAAATACTTGGCTGTAAATAAAAGAAGGATTTTTGAAACGCCATTTTCGAATTTCTTTAGAAACCAAACACAAGAAGGGAAGACAAATACATGACACAATTTGATACACCAGAATACTTAGCAAAGGTGGATGCTTGGTGGCGTGCAGCGAACTACATTTCAGTAGCTCAAATGTACTTAAAGGATAACCCACTTTTACGTCGTCCAATCCAAAAAGAAGACGTTAAACTTCATCCAATCGGACACTGGGGAACAATCGCAGGACAAAACTTCATTTATGCGCACTTAAACCGTGCCATTAACAAATATGACTTAGATATGTTCTACATTGAAGGACCAGGTCACGGTGGACAAGTAATGGTTTCTAACTCTTACTTAGATGGATCTTACACTGAGTTATACCCACAAATCACTCAAGATGAAGCAGGGTTCAAACAATTATGTAAAATCTTCTCATTCCCTGGAGGAATTGCGTCTCACGCGGCTCCAGAAACTCCTGGTTCAATTCACGAAGGTGGGGAATTAGGTTACTCATTATCACATGCTACAGGTGCAATCTTAGATAATCCTAACGTAATTGCAGCAGCAGTTATCGGTGACGGAGAAGCTGAAACAGGTCCTTTAGCAGCTGGTTGGTTCTCAAACACATTCATCAACCCAGTAAACGATGGTGCAGTTTTACCAATCCTTTACTTAAACGGTGGTAAAATCCACAACCCAACTATTTTAGCTCGTCGTACTGATGAAGAATTAACTCAATTCTTCAATGGTTTAGGATGGGATCCAATCTTTGTAGAAGGAACAGATCCTAAAGAAGTTCACCCATTAATGGCTGCTAAATTAGATGAAGCTATTGAAAAAATTCAAGCAATTCAAAAAGAAGCTCGTTCTAAGAGCGCCGAAGAAGCTACAATGCCACATTGGCCAGTATTAGTAGTACGTACTCCTAAAGGTTGGACAGGTCCAAAAGAATGGAACCACGAACCAATCGAAGGTGGATTCCGTGCTCACCAAGTTCCAATCCCAGTATCTGGTGAAGCTATGGAACACATCGATGCATTAGTTGACTGGTTGAAATCATACCGTCCAGAAGAATTATTCGATGAAAATGGTAAATTAGTAGAAGAAATTGCTGCAATTTCTCCAAAAGGCCCACGTCGTATGAGCATGAACCCAATCACTAACGCAGGGGTTGTAAAACCTATGGAAATTACTGATTGGACTAAACATGCAATCGATACATCTAAACCAGGTGCTATCCAAAAACAAGATATGATCGAATTTGGTCGTTTTGCTGCTGACTTAGTGAAAGCAAACCCAGATAACTTCCGTATCTTCGGACCAGACGAAACGAAATCTAACCGTCTAAACGAAGTCTTCAAAGCAACGAACCGTCAATGGGTTGGTCGTCGTGATGAAAGCTATGATGAATGGATTTCACCAGTTGGTCGTGTCATTGACTCTCAATTATCAGAACACCAAGCTGAAGGATTCTTAGAAGGTTATGTATTAACAGGTCGTCACGGATTCTTCGCATCTTACGAATCATTCTTACGTGTAGTTGACTCAATGATCACTCAACACTTCAAATGGTTACGTAAATCTAAAACTCACGCTCCATGGCGTAAAAACTATCCATCATTAAACTTGATTGCAACATCAACAGTGTTCCAACAAGACCACAATGGATATACTCACCAAGATCCAGGTTTATTAACACACTTAGCTGAGAAAAAACCTGAATTCGTTCGTGAATACTTACCAGCGGATACAAACAGCTTGATGGCTGTTATGGCTGAAGCTTTAAGTTCAGAAGATAAAATTAACTTAATCGTTTCTTCAAAACACCCACGTCCACAATTCTACTCAGTAGAAGAAGCTAAAGAATTAGTGAGCGAAGGTTACAAAGTAATTGATTGGGCTTCAACAGTGAAAGAAGGAGAAGAACCAGACGTAGTAATCGCTGCTGCAGGTACTGAACCTAACTTAGAAGCATTAGCAGGTATTTCAATCTTGCACAAACAATTCCCAGAATTGAAGATTCGCTTCATCAACGTAGTAGATATCTTGAAATTACGTTCTCCAAAAGTGGACCCTCGTGGTTTATCTGATGAAGAATTCGATAAATTATTTACTGCTGATAAACCAGTTGTATTCTGCTTCCACGGTTATGAAGGTATGATTCGTGACTTATTCTTCGATCGTCACAACCATAACGTTCATATCCACGGATACCGTGAAAACGGAGATATCACAACTCCATTCGATATGCGTGTATTATCTGAAATGGACCGCTTCCACGTTGCTAAAGACGCTGCAGTTGCTGTATACGGCGACAAAGCTAGCGAATTTGCTGCGAAAATGGACGAAACTGTGGAATTCCACCACAGCTACATCCGTGAACACGGGGAAGATATTCCTGAAGTTGTGAACTGGCAATGGGAAAACGTGAATAAATAATTCATCTAACAGGGTGCCTCAGAAATGAGGCACTCTTTTTGTGCTGGGAAATAAATACTTTATAAATGATTACTTCGGAACCTTCGGTTTCTTTTATAATCGCTGTAGTGGGGTACCGGTTCGAGCCTTGAGTCTCTCACCTTTAAAGCCTCAAAAAGGGAGTAAGGAATAAATTCCTAACTCCCTTTAATTCGCATTTAATACGATTCCCCACCACTGCGATTATAGAAACTCGAAGTTCCTTCGTAATCATTTATTTTTAGTGCAAAAAAATATCATTTCTAAGGCAACCTGGTAGTGAGAGGAGAGAAAGGATTATCCAAACTTGCGGATTTTTTTATAGTAGCTATAAAGTTGACCGCTCGAGCCTAGAGTCTCTCACTTAAACTGGGAGTAAGTATCAACTCTGAGTAATTCGCATTTCGATCTAGTCACATTAGTGCACTATAAAATCCGCAGATTTTGAATCAATCAGCTACGTGCATAATAAGCTTTTCTAAGACAGTCTGTTTGAGAAGATGAGAGATAAAAAAAGAGTTTTTGATAGTTATTTTCAAAAAAATGAAAATATATGGGTTGACTTTCAAAAAAATATGTGTTAATTTATTTTCATCAATTAAATCAAATGGTTATTGAACTGAGGTGCGAATGACAAGAGTACAGGAAACTGGAAAGGGGATTTCGCCGAAACGTGAAAACGTTGGGGGCTGGTCATAATAGGTCAGTCACTGTCATGATATCTGCCCAGATACTCATGAAGTGCAATCAATTACCGGGCAAAAGAATGACTACTTATGACTTTTTATGGGGAATCACGGCTTTTGTTCGTGGTTCCTTTTTTGTGTGTTATGAGTGAACCAGTTTGATAATCGAGAAGGAGAGAAAGAAAATGAAAAAAATTTTAGGCGCAATTGCAGCTTTAGCAATGACAGTAGGTTTAGCAGCGTGTGGAACACCTGTTAGCCAAGGGACAGCAAACCAAAACCAATTAGTGGTTGGGATGGAAGCAGGTTACCCACCATTTAACTGGACTCAAAAAGATGACTCAAACGGTGCTGTGAAAATTCAAGGAACTGACCAATACGCTGGCGGTTACGACGTTGAAATCGCGAAACGTGTGGCTAAACAATTAGGAAAAGAATTAGTAATTGTAAAAACTGAGTGGGATGGCTTAACACCAGCGCTTGTTTCAGGTAAAATAGATGCGATCATTGCTGGTATGAGTCCTACAGAAGAACGTAAAGCAACAATCGACTTTACAGATTCTTACTATGATTCACAATTAGTATTAGTTGTTAAAAAAGGTTCTAAATACGCAAACGCTACTTCATTAGCAGATTTTGCTGGTGCAAAAGTAACAGCTCAATTAAACACTTTCCACTACTCAGTGATTGATCAAATTCCAGGTGTTGACAAACAAGCTGCTATGGATAACTTCCCAGCAATGCGTGTAGCTTTACAAGCAGGAACAATCGACGCTTACGTTTCTGAATTACCAGAAGCAATTTCTGCTCAAGCAGCAAACAGCGACTTCGTAATGGTTAAATTAACAGATGGCTTCAAAGCATCACCAGAAGACACACAAACAGCTGTTGGTGTTAAAAAAGATAGCCCATTAACAAAAGAAATCAACGAAGCATTAAAAACAATTTCTAGCGAAGAACGTCAACAAATCATGCAAGACGCAATTAAAAATCAGCCTGCAGCGGAATAGGCAGAAAGGCAGAAGCTAATAAAAATCTCACAGTGCGAGATTTTTATGCTTCGTAGTCTTTCGCCCGCAAAGTTTATTAGACTTTCTTAAATCGCGAGCGATGAAAAGAAAGTCAATAAACCACTGCGCCAAGGCAATCGCAGAATATAGAAAACAAACATAACACACCGCCACTTCGTGTGGCGTATACATACACATTAAATACAGAAAGTAGGAAAATAAATGAGTATTGATTGGATTGTAAAAATCATTCAACAGAACTGGCAAATGTTCTTAACAGGTGCCTGGATTACACTATATATTTCAATTATTGGTACAATTATCGGGACATTAATCGGGATGTTCATCGGATTTGTTAAAACAATTCCACTACCAGAAAAAGGACCTAAACGTATCCTTTTAAAAATTGCAGTTATCATTTTAAACTGCTATACAGAGTTCTTCCGTGGAACACCGATGATCGTACAAGCGATGGTAATTTACTACGGAACAGCATTAATGTTTGGAATTAACTTAGATGTGACATTCGCTGCGATTTTCATCGTATCGATTAACACAGGGGCATATATGTCAGAAATCGTTCGTGGTGGGATTATCTCTATCGACCAAGGACAATTTGAAGCCAGCCAAGCTATCGGGATGACTCACTGGCAAACAATGCGCTATGTTGTTTTCCCACAAGTACTCCGTAACATCCTTCCAGCAGTAGGGAACGAGTTCGTTATCAACATCAAAGATACTTCTGTATTGAACGTAATCTCTGTATCAGAATTGTACTTTGCGACAAAAACGGTTGCGGGACAAAACTTCCGTTACTTCGATACATTCTTTGTCACATTAATTTTATACTTCATTATGACATTCACAGTGACTCGTATTTTACGTTACTTCGAACGTAAATTAGATGGTCCAGATAACTATGAAGTGATTTATTCAGATCCATTGAACTCAAACTCAATGTCGGCAGTCGAAGAAAAAACTAGACAGAAAGGAAATGCATAATGAGCGAAGCAGTAATTTCCATTCAAAACTTAAGTAAAACTTTCGGGAACAATGAAGTTCTTAAAGATATTTCTTTTGAAGTAAAACAAGGTGAAGTAGTGACAATTATCGGATCAAGTGGTTCTGGTAAATCAACGCTATTACGTTGTGTTAACTTACTCGAAAAACCAACTTCAGGGGAAATTTTCTACAATGGACAAAACATTCTTGAACATGACAAGAGTATTTACGAATACCGTACTCACGTAGGAATGGTGTTCCAACAATTTAACTTATTTAACAACTTAAACGTGTTAGAAAACTGTATTGTTGGACCAATGAAAGTGTTGAAAAAATCAAAAGAGGAAGCAGAAAAAATCGCAAAAGAATTCCTTGAAAAAGTAGGAATGGCTGCGTACATCAATGCAAAACCTCGTCAATTATCAGGTGGTCAAAAACAACGTGTTGCCATTGCGCGTGCATTATCGATGCAACCAGATGTATTACTTTTTGACGAACCAACGTCAGCACTTGACCCAGAAATGGTGAATGAAGTGTTAGAAACAATGAAAAGCTTAGCGCACACAGGGCTAACAATGATTGTTGTCACACACGAAATGGGATTTGCCAAAGAAGTCAGTGACCGTGTTGTCTTCATGGATAAAGGGGTTATCGCAGAAGAAGGCACTCCAGAACAAATCTTTGAAAACCCACAAGTAGACCGTACAAAAGAATTTTTAGGACGCGTTCTAAAATAAGCGAAATATGCTATAATGAGCTAAGACAGTTTGTCTTGGCTCTTTTTTTATGCAAGACAATCAAACCAAGTTTGAAGGAGTAACATTATGTTTGACATACTGACAACATCACAAGAGGAGACAATGGCGCTAGGAAAACGTCTAGGCGAGCTATTATTTGAAAATAGCTGTGTCATTCTAGAAGGAGATTTAGGCGCTGGAAAGACGACTTTGACAAAAGGGATTGCCCTTGGATTAGGCATCGACCGTGTCATTAAGAGTCCAACTTATACATTGATTCGCGAATACCGTAAGGGCCGCTTACCGCTATTTCATATGGATATGTATCGTATTGAAGAAAGTGGTGGTGCAAGCGAAGTGGGACTTGAAGAGTACTTCTATGCGGGTGGTGTGTGCGTCGTTGAATGGGCGCAGTATATCGAAGATGAACTTCCTTCAACGTTCTTAAAAGTTCAAATCGATCGTGTAGGAGACGGGGATTTTGAGCGTGTGATTCGTTTAGTCTCACACGGAAAAGAGTACGAAGAATTGATCCAACAATTGGAGGCTACAGATGAGTAAAGAACGAGAAATTACATTTGCATTACCAGTAAAAGACGATGCGAAAGCGCTACTTGATTATAGTAAAAAAGTAGGAAGTGAAACAGATTTTCTTTCCTTTGGACCAGAAGGGTTGAAGTATTCTGTGGCTCAAGAAGAATTATTTATTGAATCGCTCTACGAGAATGAAAATCAATATATGTTATTGGCAAAAGATGGAGATGAAATTATTGCCGTTGGTTCCATTGCAGGTAGCTTGCATCCTAAATTCTCACACCGAGGAGAGCTAGGAATTAGCGTATTGAAGTCCTACTGGGGGCAAGGGATTGCGACTGTGATGATGGAAGAAATGCTGGATTGGGTCGCGGAATACTCAACGCTGAGTCGTGTTGAATTAGAGGTAGTGTCTGTCAACAACAAGGCACGTCGTCTCTATGAAAAGTTTGGTTTTGAAGAAGAGGGCAGACTAAAAAACGGCGTCAAAATCGGGGATGGATATGAAGATATCGTCTTGATGGCGAAACAGATTGAACGATAATAAAGAGGTGAAAGAATGAAATTTGGAATTATTGCCGCAATGGAAGAAGAAAAACGTCTGCTCGAAGAAGAGATGACGATTGAAAAAAGAACAACCGTTGCCAACTGGGAATTTATTGAAGGTACCCTTGTCGGAAAGACGATTGTCCTTGTCCAATCAGGAATCGGAAAAGTGATGTCTGCACTAGCTGCAGGAATCTTAATCGACCGTTTCGGAGTAGACTTGGTCATTAATACGGGTTCTGCTGGTGGGTTTGGTACTTCTCTTGAAATCGGAGATATTGTCATTGGAACAGAACTTGCGTATTGTGATGCTGACGTGACAGCCTTTAATTACGTTTACGGGCAAATGCCGGGCATGCCAGCGCGTTTTTCCATGAATCAAAACTTTTTACCGTCCATTGAACAAGCGATTGCTAAGGTGGATTTAAAGAGCCATACAGGCCTTATCGTTTCTTCTGACAGCTTTATCCATACTCGTGAGCAAAGAACACATATTTTAAAGCACTTCCCAGATGTGATGGCGTCTGAAATGGAAGGAGCAGCGATTGCACAAGCGTGTCACGCATTTGGAGTGCCATTTATTGTGATTCGTGCGATTTCAGATATTCCAGAGCGTGGGACCTCTGCTGTTGATTTTGATACTTTTATCGTTCAAGCAGGGAAACGTTCTGCTCAAATGGTTCATCAATTACTACAAGAATGGGAAGGATAAAGAATGTTAAATATTGGGATTGTTGGTGTTGGAGCGATTAGTCAAAAAGCTTACTTACCGGTGATGCGTTCGATTGGGAATGTCAAATGGTATATGTGTACTCGAAATCAAGAAGTGTTGAATCGAGAATCTAAATTATTAGGGAGATGTATTCCTTGTAATACGATTGAGGAATTATTGCAATTTCCTTTAGATGGAGTCTTTATTCATGTGTCTACAAAAGCTCATTTTGAGGTGGCAAAACAATTTCTAGAAAAAGGAATTCCTGTTTATATCGATAAACCAGTAGCTCCTAGCTATGAAAAAACTCTGGAGTTATATCAAGTAGCAAAAAAACACGATACCTTCATCATGGCTGGATTTAATAGACGTTTTGCTCCTAAAGTAGAAGTCTTAAAAAGTGTAGAAGATAAGAAGAGAATTATTGCAGAAAAGAACTGTACTGTTGTTTCTCAAGATACAAGAACTAGAGTCTTTGATGTCTTTATTCATCCTTTAGATACAGCACTTTACTTAATGGATTCACTTCCAACGAATGGTACTTATTTCTATAAGAAAAAGGATGGAGTGTTAGAACAATGTACGGTTTACCTAGAAAATGAAAATGAAACGGCTTTGGTTCAATTCAATGAAACTTCTGGAGCTAACTTAGAAAGAATTGAAGTGCAAAGTCCTAGTGGAACTTATTCTCTTCGAAACTTTACGGATTTGGTGATTACTCAAGGTCAAGATGATGTTTTGGATGGATTTACGAGTTGGGATTCTACTTTGTACAAACGTGGATTTGAGACGATTATTCATAGCTTTATCATTGCAGTTCAGACAAAATCAGAAAATCCAGTTTCTGCAAAAAGTAGCTTGTTAAGCCATGTGATTTGTGAAAGAATTGTTACGGCAAAAGCTCCCCAAGGTTTCCTAACATTTGACGTAAACTCATTAGAATAGTAGTATTAAATGGATTACGATTAAGGAGAATAGTATGGACTATACAGTATTTTCAAAAGAGTTTCCGAATGTAAAAGTTTTTTACAATGAACCTCTAAAAAAATATACATTTACTAAGACTGGTGGGAATGCTGCAATTCTTATTTTTCCAAAGGATAAACAAGAAGCAAGTGAAGTCACCCATTGGTTACGCGAGCAAAATATTCAGACGACAATTTTAGGAAATGCCTCTAATGTTATCATTAAAGATGGCGGAATTTCTGGTGCTGTAATTATGTTGAATGATATGTCTCATTTAAAAGTAGACGGTACAAAAATTGTTGCTGAAGGCGGAGTAGCCTTAATTGACGTTTCTAAGGAAGCTGCTAAAAATGGTTTAACTGGTTTGGAATTTGCATGTGGAATTCCAGGAAGTGTAGGTGGAGCCATTTATATGAACGCTGGGTGCTTATGGTGGAGAAGTCAGTGAAGTTGTAGAATATGTAGAGGTGATTACTCCAGATGGCCATTTAAAGACCTATTCTGCTGAAGAATTAGAGTTTAGTTACAGACACAGTTTCATTCAAAATACTGGAGATTTAGTGATTGAAGTGGGATTCCAATTAGATAAAGGGAATCAAGAAGAGATTGACGAAAAAATTGCAGAATTAACTCATTTACGTCAAAGTAAACAACCGCTTGAATATCCCTTCATGCGGAAGCGTCTTTAAACGTCCCGAAGGATATTTTACTGGGAAATTAATTCAAGACGCTGGCTTACAAGGATATCAAATTGGTGGGGCACAAGTCTCAAAAAAACATGCTGGATTTATCGTGAACATTGACAACGCAACGGCCACGGATTATATGGATCTAATTCGCCATATTCAAAAAGTAATTTTAGAAAAAGATGGAGTTTCTCTAGAACCAGAAGTTCGAATTATCGGAGAAGAACCTACATCGCATTAAGAGGAGGAGAGGATTGTGAAAGACGGATTACAAAAAACAGTTGTTTATACAATTTTAGGAATTGTAATCATGACTGCTTTAATGACCGTAACGTCGATTACAACACCGATTGAAGGAGTATATATTCAGTTGGCATATGGGTACCTTGCGCTCTTTGCTGGTGTTGCTGGAGCACTTCCAGCTGCCATTGTTGGGTTTACTGGCCATGTATTGTTTGATTTAATCAATACAGATCATTTATGGATTTCTTGGGCTATCAGTTCAGCTGCGTTAGGTTTTACGTTTGGATTTGCGATTCGAAGAAATAGCCTTCGACAAGGAGTATTTTCAAAACACGATATGATTCGTTTTAACGTGGTTCAAGCGTCAGTGAATATTGCAATCTTTGGGTTGATTGCCCCAACATTAGATGTTTTATTCTATCAGTCTTCTACAACGATTGTATTTACTCAAGGCTGGATCGCAAGTATTTTAAATTTATTAACCGTTGCTATTTTTGGAACGATTTCTTTAAAAGCATATGCGACTTACAAATTGAAACAAAACAAGCAATAGAAGCAAACTCCCTCAATTTCACTTATAAGTGAATTGAGGATTTTTTGTATATAGGAAAGAAAGTTTGAGTTTTCAAATTTTTTAAGGAATTAAGTGATGGATGTTGTTCAATCCTTTTTCTATTTGTTATAGGGAGTAAGAGCGAGATTATCTCCCCAAACTAAATCAGATTTTTAGAAAAACACACTATATGTGGAGATTTTCATGAAGGTGAACACAAAAATAGATTCAAAAATTGAAAAATAATATTTCTGATAAAAAAATAAGAAATATTCCCTAAAGTAAACTTTTAGTATATAAAAAGTAAAGCGATTTATATATAAATAAAAATCTAATGATTAGTCAAGAGAATATAGCGTATAAAGAAAAAAATATTGGAAAAAGATTCTTCCACAATAAAAATATTTCCCTTAGTTTACCAAAAATCGAAAGAGGAATCGTTTTAAATCTGAACTAAAAATTATATGAGTTCAATGAAATTTCTATTAAATATTTGAATAGTAAATTTTCAACGGAAAAGACGTCTAAAAAGTAAAATGTAACATATATGCTACATTTTAAGATGATAAAAATTCTCTAGTAAATAAATGGACACACACGTCTATAAATTTACGATTCCATTATTATAATTCCAGCATGTTCACCAAACAACTTAATTCAGCCCCTAATCTTCTTTTTTTGCACCAAAAGTGTTAAAATAAGTGAAAACCTTTTAAGAAGAAGGAGGAATTTTATGCCAAAAGAATTTAAAGGCTTTAAATTATTAGAAAAGAGAGACTTACCAGACATCCGTTCTGTAGGGTATTTATATCAACATGAAAAAACAGGAGCGGAAGTTCTTTATTTAGAAAATGAAGACGATAATAAAGCTTTTAATATCGCGTTTAGAACTCCACCATATGATGATAACGGAATTGCGCATATTATCGAACATTCAGTATTAAATGGATCTAGAAAGTATCCAACCAAAGAACCTTTTGTAGAGTTATTAAAAGGATCTCTGAATACATTTCTTAAATGCGATGACTTATTCAGATAAAACAGTGTATCCAGTATCTTCTCGTAATCAAAAAGATTTTACCAATTTAATGTCTGTTTATTTAGATGCTGTGTTTTATCCAAATTTCAAGCATGACCCTCAAATTTTAATGCAAGAGGGATGGCATTATCACCTAGAGAATGCTGAAGATGAACTGATTTATAAAGGCGTTGTTTATAATGAAATGCGTGGGGCTTTCTCCCAACCAGAATCAGAATTATATCGTTTAATTGAACCAACTTTATATCCTGATACGGTGTATAAACATATTTCAGGAGGAATGCCTGTTAGCATCCCGACTTTAACACAAGAGAAATTTGTGGATTTCCATGACAAATATTATCACCCAAGTAATGCGCGTGTTACATTATATGGGAATCTAGATTTAGACGTTGCTTTTGGTCAGTTAAGTGAATATTTTGATGCATTCGAACCAAAAGCATATGACTTTGGTCCTGTTGAACAAGCTCCGTTTGAAAAAAGACATGAATTAGAAGCAAAATTCTCGATTTCTCAAGAAGAATCTGAAGAAAACAAAACATTGCTTGCTTATGTTTGGGCTGCTGGAAAAGGGACGGATGCTGAATCGCTAATTGCTTTAGCGGTATTAGACGAACTTCTTTTAGGAAGTAATACAGCACCTATTAAAAAAGCACTTTTGAAATCAGGCCTTGGTTCTGATGTATCTGGTGGTTTTGGCGCAGCAACATATTCACCTATATTTGAAATTGTTCTGAAAGATACAAATCCTTCTGCAAAAGAAGAATTTATTACAATTATTGAAACAGAATTAAAACGACTCGTTGAAGAAGGAATTCCTCAAAAAGCTATTCAAGCGGCATTAAACAAAGCAGCTTTCCGATACAAAGAGCTTACAGCTTTAGAAGGTTCTACTCCTAAAGGCATTTTGTATTCTTTAAATGCGTTAACGAGCTGGCTATATGGCGGAAATGTGTTCGAGACATTTGAGTACCAACCAATCTAGATAAGATTCAAAGAGAAATGACTAATGGATACTTCGAAAAATTAATTCAAAGTACGCTATTAGAAAATACGCACTCAGCAGTGATTACACTTTCTCCTGAACCAGGGCTTCTAGAGCGTAAAGACCAAGCGCTAAAAGAACAATTAGCTGCCTATAAGGCTTCACTAAGTGACGAAGAATTAGAAGCATTGGTCGAAGAAACTCAAAAATTATTAGAACGTCAAACAACTCCTGACAAGGAAGAAGATTTGGCGAAATTGCCAAAACTCTCGATTGAAGATATCGACCGCGAAGTGAAGCCATTACCACTAACTGTTGAAGAACAAGAAGGCAAACCAACCTTCTTACACTATGAAGACTTCACAGCAGGCATTTCTTACGTGAAATACTACTTCGATTTATCCGGCGTGAAGACAGAAGATATTCCAGTTGTGGCCTTCTTAACGGAAGTGTTAGGGGAAGTTGGAACAGAAAACTTCACAGATGAAGCACTCAGCACAGAAATCGACTTCTACACTGGCGGTATCGGAACGAACGCGACAGTGATTACAGAATCCGTAGCGGACAATATCTACTATCCTAAATTCACTGTGAGCGGGAAAGCCTTGTCTGAATATCAACCACAGCTTTTGAGTTTGATTGAAGAAATCGTTCATCGTTCGAACTTAGATGATGTAGAGAAGATTAAAGAGCTCTTACTCAATGTGAAAGCGGACTTAGAGATGAACTTCAACTATGGTTCACACGTGGCAGCACTTCGTCGTTTAGAGTCTTACTACTACGAAGGCGCGAAATACTCACAATCGCTTGAAGGAATCGACTACTATGACTTTATTTGCGAAGTGGCGGCTGGTTTTGACGCAGAACCTCAAGCCTTTATCGACCGCTTAAAAGCCGTGTTAAAAACGATTTTAACAACTGACCAATTAGTGGCAACCTTTGTCGGAAGCAAGGAAGATTTCGACCACTTCAAACAAGTATCAGCGGACTTCTTCAAACATCTTGGAAATCACAAAGTTGAAAAACAAGCCTTTACAAATCCAGTGGAAGTCTTAAATGAAGGGTTCAAGACAGCCCAAGAAATCAACTATGTCGCAAAAGGATATAACCAAACGCTTCTAGGGGTTCCAGTGAACGGTATGAACTTATTCTTGAAATCAGTTCTAGGACTCGATTACTTATGGAATACGGTTCGTGTTCAAGGGGGGGCGTATGGCGGTATGAGTGTCATCAATGATAAAGGGGACGTTGCAGGTCTTTCTTACCGCGACCCGAATATTGTTGAAACTCTTGAACGTTATGATGGACAAGTGGAGTACTTAGAAAACTTTAACTTGTCAGAGGCGGAATTTGAAAAGAACTTGATTGGTACATTCAGTACGATTGACCGTCCACTTTCAGCTGCTCAAAAAGGTGCAGTAGCCTTCACTCGTTATTTCACGCATTTGACGCAAGAGAAAGTGCAACAGTTCCGTGATGAAATCTTAGCGGCAACTCCTGAAAAGGTACGCGCATACGCTCCAACGATGAAAGCCATCATGGATCAAAACGCGTTTGTCGTGATCGGAAATGATACGAAGATTGAAAACCATAAAGATATCTTCAAAAACATCCGTAACTTAACAAAATAAGGCAACAAAAACTCCCAACCTTCACGAAAGTGAAAGTTGGGAGTTTTACTGTTTGCTATTCATGAGGCATTTTATTTTCTTCTTGTTTTAGCCACATAGGGATACTTGTCATCACTAATAAGAATAGGAATGCACTTTGTACCCAAAGAATGGCCACATCGAATATGCCGTGTACGAAAAGTACAACGATGAGTGACACATAGAGTCCAACGATTGGACGTTTCTTTGGATCACGACTCATTTCTAAAATCATGCGAACAGGTTTAAAAGAAGCTATTGCAAGAAGCAATGTTCCGATAATTCCGTAGCTTGAAAGTGTATCGATATATAAACTATGTGCGTGTTCATGGTAGCGAGCACCGATTCTTGCAAAACTGTGCAAGTAAGTTAGAGGACCTTCGCCAAACCATGGATTTTGTTTAAAGAGAACCATTCCTGAATTCCAAATCGAAATCCGCTCTTCCATAGAAGAATCAAGAGTTCCCATACGAACCCCAATATCGTTAGAGAAGAGGAACATCAGTCCAATTCCAAAAGCAGCAATACTAAGCCAGAATGCTTTCGAGTTTCGAATCGTTGTAAAGAGATAAATAATGGCTCCACAGATAATCGCTGGGAAAGCCGTTCTATTTTGAGTGAAGCTGAGGCCGAATAGATTAATTCCAATCGCAACAGCTCCAATGAATTTCCAGAACCAACTCTTTGTGATGCTAAGTAAGTAGAAGGCAATCATAATGCAGAAGCAACAAATGATTCCGTAATAATTCGGGTTAAAAAAGGTTACTTCGGCACGGTTTTGGTGCCATACTTGCATCTTCGGTGAGAGGAAGGTGTAGTTAAATTTATGAACAATCTCATAATGTTCTAAAAATGCAAATCCAGCGGCAAAAATGCTAAGCAGTAAGATGGTCTGCAGAACAATATGGAAAAAGTCCGGTGTTAATCGCCTTTGATAATAATTGAAAAATATAGCATACATCAAAAAGCCAATTGAGATGACAGCCCCAATATAGTTTCCAGACACCATCGAAACGGCAAAGCTAAATCCAATGAATGTTAGTAAAAATGGGTGGGACACGAGGTCTTTTAGAACTTGTGTTAATTTTCCGGTAAAGGCAAGAAGTATGATATATAAGCCAAACAATGTTAGGAATAAATAAAACGGAAGGAAGCTACTAATAATGAGTAAGTATAGCGCTAAGTCCTGATTCGAGAATCGTTTTATTTTTCCGATAATCGTTAGTAGTTTCATAATGGTCCTTTCAGGTAATTTTTATACCAATTAATCTAATGAAAATTATATCAGTTTATTTTACCACTAAATGATAAGGGAGGGCAAATTGCAAGGTGTTGGGAAACCTTCTTTGAAAGATTTCAGAAAACAGGCGTACAATAAAGATAGATTCACAGAAAGAAGGAATAAAAATGAAATTAGTATTTGTTCGACATGGAGAAAGTGAATGGAATGCTCTCAATTTATTTACTGGTTGGAGCGATGTGGAATTGACTCAAAAAGGGGAACAAGAAGCTCATCATGCAGGGAAAGTATTACGCTCATTAGGCATTCAATTTGATCATGTATATTTATCCGTATTAAAAAGAGCCATCCATACAGGTCATATCGTCTTGTCTGAATTAAATCAAGACTATTTACCAGAGACGAAGAGTTGGCGGTTAAATGAACGCCATTATGGAGCCTTACAAGGACTCAACAAACAAGAAACCCGTGAAAAATACGGCGATGAACAAGTGTTGCTTTGGAGACGTTCTTATGACGTGATGCCTCCACTTCTTAGTGAGGAAGAAGCCGCTAAACAAGCCCAAGACCCACGCTACAAACATTTACAAGTGAAGGACCTTCCTCAAGGGGAAACATTGAAAACAACTTTAGAACGCGTACTTCCAATTTGGCAAGATAAGATTGCAGTGGATTTACTAGACGGTAAGAATGTTTTAGTTGTAGCTCATGGAAATTCTCTACGTAGTTTAGTGAAATATTTATTGAATCTTAGTGAAGACGAAATCTTAAAATTTGAAATCCCAACTGGAACACCGCTTGTATTTGACTTAGACGAAAATCTACAAGTAAAAGAATACCATTTTGAAAAATAAGGAGGATGCGAATGAAGTGGGAGAAAAAACACACATTAGAAGAGACTGTTGAGTGGACAGGTCTTCCTGAAAGTGAAATGGAACCGTTTAAAGCTTATGTAAATGGAAAGACGCCAGGAATTTGTGGGACGTATGCTGCTGCAGCGTTAACAGTACTGATGGCAAAACGCGAAGAAGTCGTGACACAAACGATGGATGAGCTTCTAAAAGGCATGGAAGCTTCCATTGAATACGCGTTCCCATATCGGGGAACCTTTTATTGGGATGTGCAACGCGGACTCAATGACGAGTGGAAGAAATACGGCTATAAGACACGCTTTAATTTATTTAGTGAAAAAGTCACACCCAGCCTTCTAGAAGACGGAGTTCCTGTTATTGTAGGAACAACTGCCGCTCTAGGTAGCCCGTATAAAAATCACTGGATTGTGGTGTACCAATACGCCTTCGATTCAACTGGCAAACTCTGGTATAAGGCATACGATAACCATGGTTCGATTACTACTGTTGTCCCAGCTGTCCAAACTCTTTGCGCTATCTGGCTAGAAAAGCTATAATCGTTGAGCACTAAGCGAACAAACTAGACAGCACTACGCTCCAAAACTTAATAACAGAAATAATGTTCTAGCACATTAGTAAGGAGCGAAGAGGCCGTTATTGGGCACATAATTCTATCAGAGTATTTTTAAACTCTGTCTCATAAAAATGAATAGCACTAAAGAAATGATTACGAAAAAGCCTGCGGATTTTTATAATCGCAGTAACGGGAATCGCATCGAATGTGAACTACGCGGAGTCGGAACTTGTTCCGTAGTTAAAACAGTTTATAAAGTTAGACGCAGTAGCTGATTGAATCAAGCTTCATCACTTGTGATTCGCTTAATTCTAATCAGCCTTGCGGGGGTAAGACTTCAAAGCAAACAGGACTCACACTGTGAGTCCTGTTTTGACTTTGGTCTTACTCCCGTTTGAAGCTTCGAAGGAGCAAGACTAAGGCTTGGTCCGGTGCCCCGTAACAGCGATTATAAAATAAAACCGCAAGGCTTAGAAGTAATCATTTTTTTCTGTGCCTAAACTAATTCTATGAGCAGGGTTTAAGACAAAAGCAAAAGTGTTCTGATAGAATGAATGTGACAAAAAGGAGGAAGAATGAATGAAAGAATTTGATTTAATTTCTATCGGTGGCGGTAGTGGTGGTATTGCCACAGCCAATCGTGCTGCTATGCATGGTGCAAAAGTAGCTGTAGTGGAAGGAAACTTACTTGGAGGAACCTGTGTAAATATCGGCTGTGTTCCTAAAAAAATTATGTGGTATGGAGCGCAAATTGCAGAAGCGATTCACGCGTATGGACCAGATTATGGATTTACAGCAGAAAATGTAAAATTCGATTTTAAGACACTAAAGAAAAATCGTGAAGCGTATATTGACCGTTCACGCGCTTCTTATAATGGAACATTTGAACGTAACAACGTGACCTTAATTAAAGGATATGCAAGCTTTGTTGATGCCCACACGATTGAAGTGAATGGGGAAGAGTATCGTGCAAAACATATTGTGATTGCAACAGGCGCAAAACCTGCGATTCCAAATGTAGAAGGGAAAGAACTTGGAGGCACTTCTGACGATGTATTTGCATGGGATGAGTTGCCACAATCAGTAGCCATCTTAGGTGCTGGATATATTGCCGTAGAACTTGCGGGTTTTTTACATGCTCTAGGCGTAAAGACAGACCTATTTGTTCGCCGCGATCGTCCACTTCGTAACTTCGATCATTCGATTATTGAAGTGCTAGTTGAGGAAATGGAAAAATCAGGACCAACTTTGCATACTAATAAAGTGCCTCAAAAACTCGTTCAATTAGAAAATGATAGTGTGGAAATTCAATTTGAAGATGGAACAAGTTTCACTGCTGAAAAAGTGATTTGGGCAACAGGACGCGTTCCAAATACAGCTGGATTAAACCTTGAAGCAGCAGGTGTTGAATTAACAGAACGTGGATTTATCAAAGTGAATGAGTACCAAGAAACAACGGCTGAAGGAGTGTACGCACTGGGTGACGTTTCTGGTGAAAAAGAATTAACACCAGTAGCGATTAAAGCAGGCCGTACATTAGCAGAACGTTTATTTAACGGACAAACAAACGCCAAAATGGACTACACAACGATTCCGACAGTTGTTTTTTCACACCCAGCCATTGGAACAGTAGGGCTTAGTGAAGAACAAGCCGTTAAAGAGTATGGGAAAGAAAACGTGAAAACATACTTATCAACTTTTGCTGGAATGTATTCAGCAGTAACAAGTCATCGCCAACAAATGAGCTTCAAACTGATTACAGCAGGACAAGATGAAAAAGTAGTTGGACTTCACGGGATTGGATATGGCGTTGATGAAATGATTCAAGGCTTCGCAGTAGCCATTAAAATGGGAGCCACTAAAGCTGACTTCGATGCAACCGTAGCCATTCATCCTACGGGAAGCGAAGAATTTGTGACGATGCGTTAAGGATGTGAGAAAAGGCGTTTATAGGCGATGACGGTTCGCAGTTTAGCCGTAAGCGGTCTGGAAGACCGTGCGGACTAAACTCGAAAGGCTTGAGCCTATGCTTTTGCGAGCTCAACTACAGCAGGATACGAGGGCGAACGCTCAGGACTGAATCACTGGACTGATATGCCGCAAGGGACTTTGAAAAAAGTCGTGCGGACATATCAGGAAGTGGACGTCAGTCCTGTGAGCCCGAGTTCAACTATACAGGGATGTGAAGGCGAGTGGTCAGCTTTCGACCCTTTACCGAAATTAACGCAAGCGTCCGATAAGGACGTGCGGATAATTATCGGAAAGGAACGCGAAAGCTACGAGCCTGAACTCAACTACACAGGATGTGAGCAAAAGCGTTCAGCCAATATTCACAGTGTGAATGTTGGGTGACGGTGAGTTTGCCTTCATCACTGCACAAAAATATTTAGATTTACAACCACAAAAACACCCTAGATGGTCATCCATCTAGGGTGTTTCATTTTCTTTATGCGGCCGGCGGGACTTGAACCCGCACAGGTATACACCCACTGCCCCCTCAAGACAGCGCGTCTGCCATTCCGCCACGACCGCAGAACTATTTCAGTTTATCAAATGTTTGTTGGAATTTCAATCTAAAAGGATTAGTTTTCCGTGACATTTTCCGCACACATAGCGTTTTGTATTCATCTTACGCATTCTAGGGTAGCGGTGATGGCACGATGTGCATTCGTAAATGAAGTTCGGATCTCTCATTCGCTCGACAAATCGACTTCCACCTACCTGAGCGAGCAGGCGTTTGAAGTCTTGGTCACGGTGACGATAGCCGCCACCTATTTGATGCAAGTGATAATGGCAGAGTTCATGTTTAATGACGCCAGTCAAAGTTTCTAGCCCCAGTTCTTGTTCGACAAGGGGGTTAATCTCGATATTTCCCGTCTTCAGAAGATAACGACCACCGCTGGAGCGTAGACGATTGTTATAAGTGATTTTGTGCGTGAATTCGCGGTGAAAAGACGTGCGCGAAATCTCCTCGGTTAAGTTTTGTAATTCGTGTTCGTTCATAGTTGCCTCCGACCATAGTGTAACATGCTTTGCACCTTTAGAAAACAAGATAAACTTTGACCTTTCCGCACCAGACGGGTAAAATAGGAGGGTATAAGATTTTCAATCTGGAGGAAACTAAATGAAAATTGTTGTTGTCGGTGGGGGGAAAGTCGGCGAAGTCATTTGCCAAGAACTCTCAACGGAAGAAAATGACATTGTATTGATTGATAAAAATCAAGATTTAATTGATCGACTCTTAAACAAATTCGATATTATGGGAATTTGTGGAAATGGTGCTAGTTACGATATTCTTGTGGAAGCAGGAGTGGAAAACTGTGACATCTTTATTTCCGTAACGGAAATGGACGAAATTAATATTATTGCATCAATTCTTGCGAAAAAAATTGGGGCGGAATATACAGTTGCACGTGTGCGTAATCCTGAGTATTCACAACAATTACAACTCATTCGTGAAAGTTTAGGAATTTCATTACTGATTAACCCTGAGCTTTCTACTGCCCGTGATATCGCGAATAACTTTAATTATCCTTCTGCATTAAGTGTGGAAAATTTTGTTGGAAATCGAGTGAGCTTACTGGAATTGGAAATCAATGAAGGATCACGTCTTGCTGGATTATCTTTAAAAGAAGTGCGTAATCGTTTTGAATCTATTTTAATCTGTGTGATTCATCGTAACGAACAAAGCTTTATTCCGGACGGAGATTCAACACTAGAAGCAGGAGATCATGTGTATATTACTGGAGCTTATCCTGACTTACGTAATTTCTTAAAATTAACAGGACAAGAAACGAAGAGTGTCTCTTCGGCCGTGATTGTTGGTGGTGGTCGTATCACCTATTATTTACTCAATATGTTGAAACAAACTAAAATCGATACGAAAGTGATTGAAGTAAATGAAGAGCGCAGTGAAACTTTAAGCTATGCATTTCCACATACAACAGTAATTCATGCCGACGGAACTGATCACGATGTATTAGAGGAACAACGCATTACAGAATATGATGTGTTTGTATCGATGACAGGGATTGATGAGGAAAACGTAATCCTTTCTGCCTATGCTAAACAACAAGGCGTTCAAAAGATCATTACGAAGATGAGTCGTCCAGCTCTTCTTAAAGTATTTAAAGGTTTTGACAGCCAATCAGTTGTGACTCCAAAACATATCGTGGCTAATAAATTATTCAATTCGTTCGTTCACGTTCAAATACTCAAGGCTCAAATGTTGAAGCATTATACCGTTTAGCGAGATAGCAAGTTGAAGCTACTGCAATTCCGTGTTCAAAAGAATAGTGCGATTTGTGGCATTCCATTATCAGAACTCAAAAACAAAATCAAATCTCTTGATTGCGTTTATTGTTCGTGGACAACAACTAATCTATCCTGCCGGAAATGATACCATTGAACCATTTTGATAAGGTAATCGTCGTGACAACGGAAAAAGACTTTGACGCATTAACTGACATTTTGGAATAGAGGTGTCGCAATGAATATAAAAACAGTTCCACTATTTTGTGGGAAAAATGCTTCAAGTTGAAGCAGCACTTTTTAGCTACCACTAATTGTTAGCTTTATTTATCAGAGTCACATACTCAAAAACTTGCTTATGCTGGTACGATTTTGATGTTGCTATATAGTGGCTCTCTTAAAGCTTTAAAAAACCTGAGCCACTTAAAATTATGGCAGGACAGGGTCGTTACCGTTGCATGAGGTTGGATTTTACTCTCTTTCTTTGGGGGATTACCCTTTGTCTTTACAGGGTGAAATTCCAAATGTGGTAGATGCTCTTTGAGAACAACAGAAGTGGATTAACAACAACAGGATCAAGTATTATTCAGACCTTTCTGCTATTAGCGCATTCTTCATTATTTTTGGAGAAGTTTCACTCACTTAGTCAGTGGGATGGGGTACTGGTATTTTGCACTTGCGATTCTGCCAAGTCATGGTTCCGAATCCAGCTACAATTAATGCGTGCAGGAAGTCCCTGGACCTGTGTTTGAAACTTGTTTTCGTAAATTAGCGACTACGCTACAAATCTTATATATGATTTAGTTGCAATGACTGCTGTACTAGATTATTCTAGTCGTCTCTCAAGTACACTCTTTGATGCCTTGCTTCTAGCCTTTGGTACAGCTGGAACAGATGGTTTCAGGATGCTGGATTTTAAAGTGATTTGCGCTAATCCTGCAGCTGTGGAATGGATTATCGGAGTAGGGATGATGCTCTTTTGGAATCAACTTTAACTTGTCCACTTTTGTCCTTTTTGAGGCGCTGTTAAAGATGTGATTAAAGATGAAGAAGTGCGTGCATATGTCGAGATCGTTCTCAGCTTTACGATGATTATTTTTTACCGTATTGACGATTACTCAAACGGCTTTAGGGAGTTCCGATTCGTAGCGTCTTCTTTACGGTATCATCGATTATTACGACAACCGGATATTCAACGGTCGACTTTGGACTCTGGGGCTTGTTCCCATGTGCTCCTTCTACTTCCAGATGTTTATTGGAGGATGCGCAGGGTCAACAGCGGAGGGATTAAAGTTTCTCGTAGTTATCGTGTACTTCAAGAGTGCGATTGCCGAATTAAAACGTGTAGGGGCAACCTCGCCGTGTCTTTGTACCAACGATGAATGGAAAACCAATCGACAATAAGATGGAGAAGAGTGTGCCAACTACTTAATCGTCGTATATATGTTCTTCCTCGTATTGTTACTCTGCGTGTCATTTTGAAAGCGAGGCGATTTTACAACAGCCTTCTCAAAGTGTGGCGCAACCTTTAACAACATCAGGGCCAGGGGCTTGGTCCAGAGTTGAGCCTACAAGCAACTTCTCGATGTATTCGGATTCCAATACATTTGTCCTTTCAATTGGGATGATTGCAGGACGTTTGAAATTTATCCAATCATGTATGCTTTTTCTCACCAACAACCATGAAGGCATTTACTCGAAGACGTTAACAAATTCTTAAACAAATAGATACAGAACTTTAAGGAAAGAGCACTCTTTTCTTAGAGTTCTTTTATACTAGATGTGTAACAAGTGAGTTACGATTTTTAAATAAAGGAGGTTCATTCTAGTGAAGAAATGGGTGAAAAGGAACCGCAATCGTCCTGCATTGATGGGATTATCCATGAAAGAAAGTGCATATGCCATTGATACAACGACCATTAATGAAAAATGGGGAAAACCAACCGTTGTTTATGGTGGAGGATTAAATGAATCACAAATTAAACAGACATCAGAGTTATTAGAATTAAAGATCCGAATACAGTGAAAATAGAAAAAGCAACTGGGCAAGATATGATTAAATATCTTGGAAGTGGAGATGGTAACACTTCTGTTATGATCTCTTCAGTGATGGTTCAAAAGAAGGATAAAGGAACTGGAGTTAAGGTTCGTACTAAGACTCCTGAAAACATCACCCTAGTGACAGCTGAGCAATATGCTAATGCGGCCATCACTGCTGGGGTAACTGATGCGGAAATTGAAGTCGCAGCAGTTACCAAAGTAACTGGAGAGTCTGCCTTAACAGGAGTATACAAAGCCTTCGAAGCAAATGGAGTTCAATTAGATGCCAAACGTACCGAAGTTGCTCAACAGGAATTAGAAGTGACGAATAAAATCGCGCAAGAGAATGCAAACCAAAAAGGATTCGATTCCTCAAAACTCGATAAAGCGATGATTGAAATCAAAAAAGAACTTGCGGAACTCAAACAAAAGCAAGGACAATTAGCAACTAAAGAAGATATTGAACGCATTATTAATGATGCGTTGAAGAATAACTCGTTGCAAAATGTGATTTCTAAAGATCAAATTAATGCATTAGTCGCTTTTGCACAAAACTATCAAAACACAGGGTGCGATTGATTCCAAAACAAGTATTAGAACAATTAAATAGCTTGTCAAAATCAGTCGGCGAAAAGATTAACAGCTTAGTCGAACAAGCCAAAAACGAAGGATGGTTGGATAAAATTGCCCAATTTTTCACTTCTATCTTTGAAAGTATTAAAAATCTATTCAATCAACAATAGGAAAGATCAGATTGAATATTTTATAAACAAAAAGCAGTCATACAAGAACCAACTAAGAACAGCTGTAAGTTCTTAGAATCCCCCTCTTTAGGTTCTTGGAAGGCTGTTTTTGCTTTTCTTCCATATCTGACAATAAGGTCTTCACAATAAAATAAATTAATGTTATATTTTTAAGAAGATAGCTCTTGTAAGGGAGGAGAGTGCAATGAAAGAATGGATAAAAAGTATACCGTCTATATTGTTACTTTACAGGATGTATTATTTCATTCCATTATATTTAGTCAAAAGATACAGGAAGTGGCATCTTTCTATTATTGATGGTCATCCCTATAATTTGTATTCCTTATTTCACTAGTCTTCGCTATAAAGAAAGGGTTTAGATGGTATTTTTCTGTTATCGTTGGATTATTATGGTTTCCGAATGTGTATATTTTAAAATGACTCTGCCAGTAGTTATATAATCATCTATGGAGCGATTAGTTTTAATTGGACAATTGATAGGAAATCTTCTTAGAAAATATAGAAAGAGTATCTAGTTTCTAATCATGAAAAGAGTTAAAATCAACAAATAACCCTGACCAGAGATGGTCAGGGGTTTTCGTGCTTTTTTAGAATAAGATAAGATGCAAACAACCTATTTTTATACTTTTGAGGGGTATTAATATTTTTAGAAGATAATATGAATATTATGTTGACTGTTATTTTTTAGAATGTAAAATTTACATATGCTATTAAAGAAGTTTCTTTCAGAAAAGCAAAAATAGTGGAGGGTATGTAAATTGAGAAGTACTAAAATAAAAGAAGAAATTTAATATGTTTAGTGTTCTATTGAATGTGGTATAGCTATTATAGCTATTGGAGTGCTATTTTTCTTACCTAAACAACAAAAAAATCAGAAATCAAATCTTCAATTAATATCGAAAGTATTGAAAAAGTGAATGAAGTTGTATTTTTGAATGCAGGAGTTAATGAAATTATTACTGAAACAAAAACAACCCAAGTTTTTTTGGGTTTGATGTGCCGTTCTCTAGAAAACAGCATTAGTGATTTTAAATTATACAGCTAAATTTGGAATTAAAAAGTAGTGTAAAGGTTGAACAAATAGCTGAAAAGAATATAAGGTTATCGTTCCAAAATTTGAAGTAATTGAGTGTTGAACTTTCAAAAGATAATCCTTACAATTTGTATGATAATCATGGAGAGCTATTAGGTGGAACTACAGAAGATGTTGATACTGGCAAAGTTGGTTACTAACCAACTTTCTAATGATAAATAAAGCAGAGTATTTAGATAAGTTTAATAGTGACATTAAAGAATCTGCAATCAATTATTATAAAACTATATTTGCTTCAATGGATTCTGAAGTAAAAGATAACGGTAGAATTTTCAGAATAACACTTTCACATAGGATTTTTAGAAACAAAACAACCCTGACCAGAAAACTGGTCAGGGGTTTTTCATCATTTTAAAATAAGATTAAGAGTAGGCTGATGGTGATAATTAATTGTACTACTAAACCAATGAGTGATAAGTATACTGGATCGATAGAGGATTCCGTTGCGTTTTTAAAAATAGATGACGCTAGTGTCACAATATAAAGTAAAATATGTGCAAAGAATACGATCAGATTCCAACGAAAAACCACACTGGAGAAATAAAAGTCATAACCGTCGAGATTGCTAATAATAGAATTGCGAGGACATTCATTCCTTCATATTGAGTTAACCAGTAGTTAAAGACATGTTGACGTTTTTGGAAAACATGTTTCAGCCCATATGAAATAGTAGGGAATCCTAGGTAGAAGAATACGTAAAGATACCAAGAATCTAATCAAAAACATCCAAATATAATTTGAGGGTACTCGTTACAAACTTGGTAAGATTGAAATATCAGCAAAATAGTTGATACTGCGTAAATAATGTATGAATGACATGAGTTGTACATGAAAGCGAGACATTACAGTCGCTAGAATAATTAACGCGTACCCGTAAGTACGACTGTATTGACGTTTCAGCGAATATTGATTCGTTGGATGAATCAAACGTTCTCCAAAAGAAAGCAAAGAATCGTTTTGAATTTATTCCACGCACCTGCATATGCCAAGCGAGTTTATTCTTTACGCGGTTTTCTTGTGAACTACAGTTATCTTCTTCTGGGATTTTCGTTTCCACTTTTGTAGTAAATGGAGCAGTAGGTTCGTTATTTTCGTCTAATAAGTCTGTTTTGAACTCCATCATTTGGCTCAATGGCAGTAGGAGCGAGAAAGTTCATCTTGAACGGTGCTACAATAAGGGCAGAGTGTTTTCTTTTTCGTCAATCATTTTCATGACAGAATGGACATTGTTTCATGAATTTTTCCTCTTCCGCTATGTATTACTAAATTTCATTGCTATTGTATCATAATTTTACTATAAAAAGACTAGGAACTCCTGGTCTTAGCGTGGCATCTTTTCAGATGAGTAGGTCGTGTTCATCACGAACTACAAACAGCTACATCCAGTAGTGTGCCATGGCACTCCTGTTCCACATAACTCGCAGTCTCTAATGTACTGCGTGTCGCCTCATCATAGAGATACATCTATGCAGAGGTGTGAGATGTCATGTATGAACTATTTTTCATGAGATTGACTTCGATTTTGTAGCCATCTAAATCTTTCACGAAATAGTAGTTTTGCAGGATGTCCTGGTAAACCTTTTAAGTCTGTAACATCACCTAGCCTTTGCAACATGTTCAGCATGAAGTCCTTCAAGGTCTTTAGCGCTGATTGCGATATGACCATATCCGTCGCCGATTTCGTATGGTCCGATAGTTATATTTAATTCTAATTCATGATCATCTCCTTCAAAAGCGAGAGATAAGCGATTGTAGAATTTATGTTCTGGAAGTCTTTTTCTTCTTGTTTCTTTTAAAAACCGAGATGCTTCTTCGTAGAACCAGAATGCTTTCTTCTAGATTTTCAACACGGACACAAGTATGCAACATTTTTGACATGGTGTGACCTCCTTTATTTCTTTATTTAAGACTAACAAAGCTCGAATGATAAAATACAAGTTTTCAAGACTGTTTTCAATGCAAAGACAAAATGTATTTATTTGAGTGGAAATCCATTGTGTTCCATTCATTAATTTGGTAGTCTAGGTACATTGAAAAATAAGGAAGTGTCATATGAAAATAATCAAATTTGGTGGAAGCTCTTTAGCCAAATACCACACAATTAAGAAAGGTCTTTAATATTGTAAAATCCGATTCAAGTCAATGAAAATCATGGTAGTTTCAGCACCAGGAAAACGGTCTTCTGATGATGAAAAAGTGACAGACCTTCTCATCCAATTAGCAACTTCTCATATTGAGAGAATTATGATGAAAAGTATTAAAAAAAATCTTAGTCCGTTATAAAGAAATCAGCGATGAATTAGAAATTAAAACCTGAAGTGTTTGAACTCGTTCCGGATTCATTTTAAAAACTTAAAAGAAAGAAACGATCTATCCTCTGAATATTTAATGGATGCTTATAAGAGCAAGGGAGAACTTAAATGCTCGTCTTATCGCATTTTACTTTAACCAAGAAAGGTCTTGCTACTAAATATGTTGGACCTAGAGAAGCCAAACTTTGGGTAAGCAATACTCCAGGGAAGCTCAGCGTTTTTGAAGAAAGTTATCATGAATTAGAGTACTTACAACTAACAAATGAAGTGATTATTTTCCAGGATTCTATGGGGTAACAAAAGAAGGAAAATCATAACGTTTTTCTCGTGGCGGATCCGATATTACAGGATCTATTTTGAGCCAATGCCGTGAACGCTGAAGAATACGAAAAACTTTACAGACGTAGATGCCATTTTATGTAGCAAGTCCAAAGATTGTTCATAAACCACTCCCTATCGATGTATTATCTTATACAGAAATGCGTGAGTTATCATACGCTGGTTTTTCAGTATTCCATACAGAAGCACTCTTCCTTCTATCAAAAAGGGAATCGGGCACATGTATGCACATACAACAATCCTGAAGCAAGTGGAACCTACATTATGAAAGGGAAGGTGACTTCTCCAAATATTATTTTCCGGTATTGCAAGCTCACCAGGTTTCGTAAGTATTTACGTGAAGAAATACTTAATGAACCATGAGATTGGCTTCCTTCGTAAAAGTATTGACGATTTTTGAAGAAGAGGCATTTCCATTGAACATATTCCAACGGGAATTGATGATGCGACAATTATCATTCGTGGGGAAGATGCGACAGATGAGCAATTAGAGTCTATTGTAGAGCGATTCTATGCTGAATTAGATGTAGACGAAGCAAGCTTTACGTGGACTTTGCTTGATTATGTTAGTAGGGAAGGGATGGTCAACATGGTCGGTACTACTGCTCGTGTGGCTTCAACTCTGCTCGTACTCAAATCAATATTGAATTATATAACCAAGGGGTATCTGAGGTTTCGATGATGTTTGGTATTTTGGACCAATATGAAAAGAAAGCCATCCGTGCGCTATATGATGAATTTTTCGGTGAAGAAAAAGAATATCAAGTGGTGGAATAATTTTTCCTCTCCATATTAAAATGAAACATTAACGGTTTGTAATTAATCAATAGGAAGAGTAGAATATCGAATATATTCTGCTCTTTTTATTTTGAGCGCAGTATTTTTGTTTAGAATAGGAGGGACGAAGATGATTCGTTTCTTATTGAAAGATTCCATTCCAAAAAGGATTGCAGCAAGTTTTGCCATTGTGATTTTGGTGGGATCATTACTACTTAATTTGCCGATTTCGCAAATAGCGACCTCACAAGCCACGTATTTTGACCATTTATTTACTACCGTATCGATGGTATGTGTAACGGGTCTATTTACGCAACCAGTAGCTGAAACGTATAATGTTTTTGGCCAGATTATTTGTATGATTCTGATGCAAATAGGAGGCTTAGGGTTGATGAGCATCATAGCTTTTTTCCTTTATGATTCTGGCAAAAAGATGTCCTTAGTCGATAAATTAGCCCTGCAAGATAGTTTGAACCGAGAAGATGGTCAGGATTTCAAAAAATATTTAACAACGATTTTTAAATATACTTTCGTTATTGAATTGATTGCAGCGGTTATTCTATCTTTTCGTTTCGTTCCTGAACTAGGAATCGGAAAGGGAATCTTTACAGCATTTTTCTTAGCCATCTCCGCTTTTTGTAATGCTGGATTTGATAATTTAGGTTCAAATAGTCTGATTAATTATGCAACGGATCCACTATTGAATTTAGTCATTGCAGCTCTTATTATTCTTGGTGGGATTGGTTTTTCTGTTTGGTTTGATTTCAAAAACAGTTATTTATCTATGCGAGAATCTACAAAGAGCAAAAAGGAAAAATCATTCTACCGACGATTGCATTATCATACGAAGATAGTTCTTTGGCTAACTGGGATTATTCTCTTAAGCGGAACGGTTTTAACCATGTTGACGGAATGGAATAATCCAAATACGATAGGTAATCTATCATTTTTAGATAAATTGCTTGTCAGCTTCTTCCAAACAGTAACGATGAGAACGGCAGGCTTTGCTTCGATTGATTACACAACAGCGCATCCAACTAGCATTCTTTTATATTCTATTCAAATGCTGATTGGAGGTTCTCCTGGAGGGACTGCTGGTGGAGTGAAGACGACAACTTTCTTAGTAGTTCTTTTGTTTATTCGCTCAGAAGTATATGACGAGCGTATGATTCAATTTAGAAATCATCGTATTTCGCAAGAATTGGCGAGAAAAGCTTTAACGATTTTTATCGTATTTACTACATTAATTCTAACGAGTGTATTCTTACTCAGCTTAACGGATCCAGATGTGCCGTTACTATATACTTTGTTTGAAACGATATCAGCGGTATGTACAGTAGGAGTAACAGCGAATTTAACACCAACCTTATCTTTCCTTGGAAAAATTGTGATTATGTTGTTGATGTTTATTGGTCGTATTGGACCGTTGACAGTGCTATTAAGTTTTTCAAATCGAAAGAAGAAAGCACTCGAGATGAAGTATGCCAAAGCGCCATTATTAATTGGATAGAAAGTAGGGATTGTAATGAGAAAGACAGTTGGGATTTTAGGACTAGGTGTGTTTGGGATGACCATTGCTAAACAACTAAGTGACTATGATTGCGACATTATTGCTGTGGACCGTGATGAAACAAACGTCAACCGTATTGAGCCACTTGTCACAAAGGCCGTGATTGCCGATGTGACAGACGAAGAAGTGTTGAAAGAAATCGGAATCGGTGACTGCGACACGGTGGTGGTAGCCACAGGGTCTAGTTTAGAAGCAGTATTCTAGCCGTGATGCATTGTGACACGAAACTGTCCAGAAATCATCACTAAAAGCAAAGGGCCGTACAACAACAGAAATCTTGACGAAGATGGGTGCGCAACGTGTCGTAAATCCAGAAAAGGAAACAGGAATTCGTCTCGTAAAGAACATTCTTCACCATAAAATAGCTGAGGTGATTTCTCTTGATGGCAATATCTCGCATGTGAATTTTTATCCACTAAAAATCATGGGTTGGAAAACAACTAAGAGATTTAGACTTACGTAAAGATTATGATTTGAACTTAATTGGATATCGTGAAGGAAAGGATGAATCGTTGAATACAAAAGTGTTCGCAGATTTTCTCATTCGTGAGGATGTCATTCTTGTAGCGATTATCGGAACGGATAGTTTAGACAAAGCCACTTTCCTTGAAGACTAATTAACGAGATCAGGTGAATCAAAAGCGATTCATTTGGTCTCTTTTTGTGTAAAATTTGGCTTAAAACCTTTAAAAAGAATCCATTTCATAGTACACTAGGACTATCAACCTTTTAGAAAGTAGGGATTATAATGGCCAATAAAAAACCATTAAGACGTGAAGAAGTTCCAGTAGAATTAACATGGGACCTTTCCGCAATTTATGAATCAAACGAAGGATTTGAAAAAGATTTAGAATTTGTAAAATCACAAATTCCAGCAGTAGCTGCTGCAAAAGATACAGCACTAAAAGACGGTGCTTCTTTATTAGCATTCTTAAATCTTTTAAACGTAGTGGATGATAAGATTGAAACAGCTTATGTTTACTCACATTTAAAAGCAGACCAAGATACTTCAAATAACGAAAATCAAGTCTTAAATCAACGTGCGTTCTCTACATATATTGATTTTTCAGGCGCTTCTGCATGGTTTAGTCCAGCAATCTTAGCATTATCCGATGAAGAGTTCGAAGGATATTTCAAACAAGAACCAGGATTAGAAGACTTCCGTGTATTATTAGAAACAGCGCGTATTAAAAAAGGTCACGTGCTTTCAGATAAAGAAGAAGCTTTATTATCAAAAGCCAGTGAAGTGTTCCAAGGTGCAAGCAAAACGTTCAATTTATTAAATAACGCTGACATCAAGTTTGACGAAATCACAACTGAAGATGGCGAAAAAGTTGAATTGACAAACGGAAACTACTCAGTATATATCGAATCTAAAAATCAAGCTGTTCGTAAGGAAGCATTCGAAACATTATACAAACCATACATCAACTTGAAAAATACATTTGCAAGCACACTTGGTACAGAAGTGAAAGGTCACAACTTCAGCGCTCTAGTGCATAATTATGACTCAGCACGCCCAAGCAGCACTTGCTTCAAACCAAGTTCCGGAAGAAGTGTACGATGCTTTAGTAGAAGTGGTAAACGAAAAATTACCATTACTACACCGTTATATCGCATTACAACAAAAAGCATTAGGCTTAGATGAATTGCATATGTATGACTTATACGTACCAATTACTGGAGACGCTCCAATTAAATATAATTACGAAGAAGCAGCAAAAGCAAGTCGTGAAGCCTTACTACCACTTGGAGAAGAATATGCTGAAATCATGAAAAAAGCTTATGCTGATCGTTGGATCGACGTTGCTGAAAACATCGGTAAACGTAGTGGTGGATACTCAAGTGGGGCATACTCAACAGCACCATACATCTTGTTGAACTGGCATGATGAATTATCAAACTTCTTCACATTAGTTCACGAGTTAGGACATAGTGCCCACAGCTACTTCACTCGTAATACACAACCAAAACAATACGGAGATTACTCAATCTTCTTAGCAGAAATTGCTTCTACAACAAACGAAAACATCTTAACAGATTACTTGTTGAAGAAACATACAGATAAAGAAGCGCAAAAATATATCTTAAACAACTATTTACACCGCTTCAAATCAACCATTTTCCGTCAAACACAATTTGCGGAATTTGAACATCAAATCCACTTAATGGATCAACAAGGTCAACCATTAACGCAAGAATCTCTTGCAAAAGTCTATGGAGAAATCAACGCTAAATACTATGCGAATGTCATCCAAGATGAACAAATTGCATACGAATGGGCACGTATTCCTCATTTCTACATGAATTACTATGTATTCCAATATGCAACTGGTATGGCTGCAGCAACTGCTTTTATCAGATAAGATTTTACATGGGACTCCTGAAGATTTAGAAGCTTTACTTAAATTACTTACGTGCAGGACGTAGTGATGCTCCGATCGAAGTCATGAAGAAAGCTGGAGTAGATATGACGAAGAAAAATTACTTATATGATGCATTTGATGTATTTGAAAAACGTCTATCTCAATTAGAAGCTTTAATGAGTGAATAATCTCAAAAATTAATTGGTTCTAAAATAAAAAGGTTCGTAAGAAATTTTCTTACGAACTTTTTGTTTTTAAAAAGAAATAATGGAAGCTAATAATTTTTTTATAAAAAAGCCCAACTAAAAACTGTACTGACCCCAAAAAGTTAGACAATTAATTTAAGCAAAGGATTTAGTTCTGTATTGTACAGGACTAAGTCCTTTTAATTTTACTTTGATTCGTTTGTTGTTGTAATAATCAATATAATCGATGATTGCCCCTCAAGTTCCTTTTATAGATTTAAATGTCTTTTCATAACCATAAAACATCTCTGATTTAAGAATGCCAAAGAACGATTCCATCATGCCATTGTCAGTACTATTACCTTTGCCGGACATAGAGGGCTGAATGCCCTTATCTTCTAAAAAATTATGATAAAACTCATGCTGGTATTGCCATCCCTGATCACTGTGGAGAATAGTATTCTCGTATTGTTCTTCTCTAAAAGCTTTTTCTAACATATCTTTTACTTGGTTTAAATTCGGTGAAGACGATAGAGAATAAGCTATAATTTCACTGTTATAACCATCTAAAATTGGTGATAAATATAGTTTTTGGTTGCTTGTTGGGATAGAAAATTCCGTAATATCTGTATAGCACTTTTCCATCGGTTTTTCAGCTTCAAATTGGCGTTGAATAATGTTCGCAGCTTTCTTTCCAACTTCTCCATGATAAGAAGAATACTTACGTTTTCGACGAATACGAGCACTTAGCCCCAACATTTTCATCAAACGTTGTACCTTTTTATGGTTTACGATGAACCCACGGTTTCTAAGCTCAAGAGTAATACGGCGATATCCATAATTAGCTTTATGTTCGGTATAAATGGCTTCTATTTCGTTTTTACGGCCCTGATTCTTATCTTCTTGGTTTAACTGTTTTAAGTGATAATAGTATGTTGAACGGGCAAGTTTGATAATCTTTTAGAAGAATATCTAAAGGGAATTCTGGCACTAATTCTCTGACAATCTGCGTCTTTCTTCTTTCTCTTTTTCCTCCTTCAAGCGGAGTTCTCTCAACTTTTTTAGAATGGCATTCTCCGCTCTTAAATACTCATTTTCAGCCTGAAGGCGTTCTAGTTCTGTCATCTCTTCTGGTTTTTTCTTTGGCTTACGTCCCATTTTAGGTACTCTCCCTCTTGTTTTCTCAACAATAGTATACTTATTTTTCTTGTATTGTGCGAGCCAGCTAGAAATCATAGAATAATTTGGAAGAGCATATTCAAGAGAAACTCTCTTATGAGACCATCCTTCGAGTAAGACTTTATCAATTATTTCCTGTTTTAATGCTATAGAGTAAGAATTATTTTTCCCCTTTTTTACTATTTCTAAACCATATCGATTAATCAACTTAATCATGTATTTAAGATTTGACTTATCTATACCAAACATCTCTGAAAGTTGTGAGTAGCTAAATCTTGTTTTTTTGAGTTCATAGATTTGAACTTTATCTTCATAAGTTAATTTCATAATAAAAGCACCCCAAAAGTTAGATTTTCTGTCTAACTTTTAGGGTGCACTTCAAACTCTAGTTGGGAGATAATTAATAGCGATTTAAATTCATATTGACCACTTTATCAAATTTTTGAGGTTCATTTGTATGTGTTCCTACTAATTTTTTTGTAGAGTGATACCCTGGTAAAGGCTCACCATTACAAATTTCAGCAATAGTTTCAGCTGTAATGCTACTAGCTAAGAGTAATCCATAAGGTTGATTAGAGTTATCAAAAATAACAAGGGAAGGTGTATGTGTAACATTCATCTCTTGCGCAATTTGAAGATCTCGATCATAGGCTTTTTTTACAGCAGAGCTAGATTTATCCTCGTAAAACATCTTTTTATCAATTTCAATTTTTATTTAATATTTCTTCTAACAAGTCATCATTGTATTCGCGTTTTTTTGTTGATGAATTTGTTGTTGTAATTCAATCAGAAATTGATGTCCAAGACGTTTTCCTTGCAGTAGTGCAGCTTTTGTAAGAGAGGGCTGCATCATATATCTTCATGTATATATCATTTCGTAAAATCTAAATCCGTTACAGGTAATTTTTGGTTTTTTTCATATATTGATTAACGGTCTGTAAATTATGAAATGTTAAAAAGTGATAATGCACTTTAAATTCAGAATTACGTACAAATTTTTAGTAATTCATTTTCACAGCGATAACAGTATGTTCCCAAGGGATTCACGAATAAAAAAATAATTCGAAAATCTTTTCGTGTGAAGTGTTTTTTGATAGATTTTTTGTTTCTGTATGTACTCAAAATCTGACACCTCTGTTCCTCTAACTTTATTTTTTTGTAACTTTATTGTAAACTATAGTTCCTAAAAAATTCAGAATAAAATGCGGTTCCCTCGCTTAGGAGGAGATACTTGAAAGGGCTCGTTTAATTTTACTTTCTGCTTGTTCTCGTTGAATTTGATACTTTTGAAGAATCTTCAAAAAGACTTCTTCCCCTAATGAGAGATTCTGAACTTCCATCTCCATTTCATAGTCCACTTTCCCGTTATAGTAACTTTCATCTAGAACAAGCCATTCGTTGTTAGATAAGGGACCTTCAAATCGATGAGTGGTTAATAGAGCAGTTTGTTCGACCTTTTCGATAAAGACTCCATTACTTTCTAAAGTCTCTTTAATGGATAAAGGAAGCGTAAATTGCTTTTGTTCATTGTATTGGTGAAGTATTTCAACAGGCAATTCATGAGTGAATTCCAATACTTCTAGACTAGATTGAGGGATTTTCAAAGTGATTTCTCCAATGGTTTTTCCCTCAACAATTCGAATACGGAGTGCCATTTTATGAGATTGGAGGATTCCATCCCAATCATAATAACTATTGGTTTGGGTGATTTCTTTAGATAAGAGGGGCTTAAAATCCTCTAGAAGCGAATGATATTGGCTCTTGGTCAGTAAATTTTTAAATTCTCTTTCTACTTGTAACAATTATTTCCCTCCTTCAGCATTCTATTGTATCTCAAAATCATGGATAATTGAAAAAAATCGCATTAATTAGTCAAGCTTTTACATAAAATATGGTATGATAGAGAACGGAAATGAAAAAAAGTAGGTGGAAATATGGAAAAGTTGGAAACGCCGCTTGTTGAAGATTGGGAAGCCTTTCTAGCTCCGTATTATCAAGCAATTGAAGAATTAAAAATTAAATTAAAAGGGATACGTCGTCAGTATCGTCAAGAAGGAAGACATGCACCGATTGAATTTATCACAGGGCGTGTGAAGACTCCTGAGAGTATTCTAGAGAAGATGCAAGTTCGTAATATTCCTAGAGAAGAATTCCTCGAAGGCGTACAAGATATTGCTGGACTTCGTATTATGTGTCAATTTGTAGATGACATTTATGAAGTCGTTCGTCTGATTCGTCAAAGGAACGACTTTGAAATCGTGATTGAACGAGATTATATTCAAAATAAAAAGGCAAGTGGATATCGCTCTTACCATCTTGTGTTGGAGTATCCTGTTCAGCGAATTGAAGGGGAAACAAAGATTTTAGTAGAAATTCAAATTCGTACACTAGCAATGAATTTTTGGGCGACTATTGAACACTCTTTAAACTATAAATATAAAGGAGAGTTCCCTGAAGCGATTCATGAACGGTTAGAGCGTGCAGCGGAAGCAGCCTTCTTACTAGATGAAGAGATGTCTGAAATCAGAGAGGAAATTCAGGAAGCGCAATATATTTTTGCAATTTGTAAGGAAAATCAAAGAAAAAGAAAGAAACGGAGGTAGGTCATGAAAAGTCGGTTTATATGGAAATCAATCAGAAAAAACGAAAGAAGTCATGAATGCCTTTAACCATCTTTGCCAACAAGGAGAATTTACTAGAGATGATGAACATCCAGATATTGTGATTACAGTTGGTGGAGACGGAACTCTTTTAGGAGCTTTCCATCATTATCGTAATCAATTAGATCAAATCCGCTTTGTCGGGATTCATACTGGGCACCTCGGATTTTATACGGATTGGCGAAATTATGAAGTGGATGAATTAATCGAGTCATTAAAAAAGGATAAAGGGGAGCGTGTCAGCTATCCTTTACTAGATGTGACTGTTAAGCTAAAAAATGGTGAAACAGCACATTATTCAGCTTTAAATGAGGCAACTTTACGCAAAGTAAACGGTACGTTATTCTGCCAAGTTTTTATTAATGGTGATTTGTTTGAAAACTTCCGTGGAGATGGTCTTTGCGTTGCGACACCAACTGGTTCAACAGGACTTAGCAAGTCTCTTGGTGGAGCGGTCGTGCATCCACGTGCTGAAGTGATGCAAATGTCAGAAATGGCGTCTATTAATAATCGTGTGTATCGTACACTGAGTTCACCAATGATTTTTGCTAGGGATAATGTATTGACCCTTCGTCCAGAAAGTGAAGAAGGAATGGTGATGGCGATTGATCATTTAACTTATGATGGGAATGAGATAGAAGAGATTCAATTAAAAATTAGCAAGGAGCGTATTTCATTTGCTGCTTACCGCCATACTCCATTCTGGGATCGAGTAGAAGATGCATTTATTGGTTCTCGTGAAGTAAATTGTAATGGAAGTGAGGAAGTCCGTTGATTTTAACGTGGAATTACCCATACGAGTATCCGATGATGATGCGCTCTTTTCTGCAAGAAGTAGGCATTTCAAGAACGTTTTTAGCACATGTCAAATCGCATGGGGAATTACTCGTCAATGGCCGTCATGAGATTGTTTTGAAAACACTGCGTCCTGGGGATGTCCTCACGATGGTGATACCAGCTTCTGGAGAGCATGAAACGGTGATTCCAAGCGAAGTTCCGATTGATATTTTGTATGAAGATGAGTATTTACTCATTATCAATAAGCCTGTTGGGACTGCTTCGATTCCATCAAAGTTACATCCGGATCACTCGATAGCTAATCGTGTGAAAGGATACTATAAAAGGCGTGGCTATGCTGACCAAATTACTCATGTGGTTACTCGCCTTGACCGCGATACAACAGGAGTGATGATGTTTGCCAAACACCGTGTTGTACATGCGTGGATGGATCAAGCGTTGCGAGAAAAAACAATTCAAAAAAAATACTTAGCATTAGTACATGACACTTCAACTCTAGAAGCGCATGGATTTATCAATGCACCTATTGGTCGTCATGAAGGATCTATTATTAATCGTTGTGTATCAGAAGATGGAAAACCTTCCTTAACCGAATATTGGAAGAAAGACACACTAGATGGAGCAGAACTTGTCGAGATTTTATTACATACTGGGCGTACGCATCAGATTCGTGTTCATTTCTCGTGGCTTGGGGCTCCGCTTGTGGGGGATGATTTATATGGTGGGCTTAAAGACGAACTTTTAGATCGGCAAGCTTTGCATTGTCACTCACTAAAGTTTATTCATCCGATGACGAAAAAAGAACTGATAATAGAAGCTCCACTTCCTAGAGATATGAGTCAGTGGATTGAAGCGCATAAGAAGTAAAGAGAGGAGAATCACCATTGAGCGAAATTGTTTATGAATTTGAAGATATTTTAGAACAAATTCAACATACTTTAGCAACAGAAGATAAACAGCAATTCAGAGAAATCTTCTTTGAAAACCATACTTACGACCAGGCACAGCTTTACTTGAGTTTAACCTTAGAAGAGAGAAAGCTCGCTTACCAATATTTAACTCCTGAAGAGATGGCAATGGTGTTCGAACTTTTAGAAGAAGACGTAGAGGACGTGGAAGAGTATTTAAACGAAATGGACGAAGCCTATGCCTCACGAATGCTTGCGGAAATGTATTCTGATAATGCGGTAGACGTGTTAAAGCAAGTAGGGGAAGAAAATGTCCGTACATACTTGCGCTTGATGCCACATAAAACAGCAAGTGAACTCCGTCAATTATTGAACTACGAAGATGAAACAGCAGGTGCGATGATGACGACGGAATTTATCGCCGTGCATGAATCCGATACATTAAAAACAGCGATGGGGACGGTTAAACGATTTGCTGAAGATGCTGAAACCATCTACTATGTGTATGTTACTGATGATGAAAATCATTTAACCGGGATTCTTACATTGAAAGACTTAATCGTGAAACCAGACGAAAAACTCGTCAAAGATATCATGATAGACCGTGTCGTAACGGTGCACGTAAATGATGCGCAAGAAGAAGTAGCACAAACGATTAAAGACTACGACTTTCTTGCGATTCCGGTTGTAGACGATACGAATACGTTAGTAGGGATTATTACAGTCGATGATGCGTTGGATGTTATCGAAGAAGAAGCGACTAGCGACTATTCAGGTCTTGCTGGGGTAAACGTTGATGAAGCTCACCAAGGAGTATGGGCAGGAATTGTCAACCGACTGCCAGGGATTATGACCCTTCTCATTATGGGTACCGTGACTGCATTCCTCTTCAGACAATATGAGCCGTTAATTCAACAGGCAAGTATTTTTGCAATCTTTATTACATTAATTACTGGTACTGCCGGAAATACAGGGACACAATCACTTGCGGTTGCAATCCGTAAGATTGGGCTTCATGAGGAAGAACAGTCTTTCTGGAAAGTACTTGTCCAAGAGGGGACAACAGGGCTTGGGATTGGGTTGATTTCTGGAGTAGTGGTATTTGGTATTGTGAGTCTATGGCAAGGTAGTGTTGTTCTTGGTGGGATTATCGGTTTTGCGATGTTCGCTTCGATTTTCGTTGCGGCATTGACAGGGACTTGTATTCCGTTCTTATTAGATAAATTTAACTTTGATCCTTCAATTGCCAGTGGACCATTCATTACCACTGTTAACGATTTAACAACTGTATTTGTTTATTTCACGATTGTAAGTCAATTTATCTCGGTGTATTTAGTAAAATAGAAGATGATATAGCATATAAACAATATCGTTTATATGCTATAATTTCATTCTGAAATTAAATAGGCTGACTACCTATCTCTGGCGTGGAAAGTTAGAATATATAACTGAAAAAAGAGAATCCTATGTATTCGAAAGCTTTTATCAGATGAAATCATTCATCTTTTTACATGAATGAATAAAATTAAATTTTTTTAGAAATATTGCTCCCAAATTAACATCTTCTGAAACAAATGTGAAGAAAAAAAGGATATCCCTGGGGATATCCTTTTGTTTTGTTGAAGTTCCGTTAAAGGATAGGTAGTAGTTGATCTCGAAAAAGCAGAAGTTCAAGCATCTCGAGTTTAGTCCGCGTAGTCTTTCAGACCGCTTATGGCTAAACTATGAATCTTTAGCTAATATTCTCACTGCCAATGTTAGCTAGACTACTTTTCTCTCATCCTATAATTTAAAGTAATCTTGCAAATACTTCGCTAATCCATTTGGTCATTGGTGAATGGAGTAATGGCATTAGCCACATTTTTCAATTCATCAATACCATTTTTCATCGCAACTCCGTGCCCTGCGTATTGAATCATTTCCATATCATTGTCCTCATCACCAAAGGCAAGAATGTCCTTTTGATGAATATCATAATAACGAGAAAGATGTTCAACGGCCTTTGCTTTATGGATGCCGCTTGTAATCACCTCTAGACAAGGGTAACTTCCTCCCCAAGTTCTAACTTCAATACCATTATTGTAACGATGTAAAATTTTCTTCTTGATTTCAGATTGTAATTCTAAGTCAGAGAATAACGCTACCGCTGTAGGCTTTTCTTTTAATTTAGTTGTTGGATGAATCAATAATGGTTTCTGGTCTTTTGGATAATATGGACAATCGGGCAACTCTGTAATATTTGAATACATCAATTCAGTTCCTTCAACCATCAAATAATCCACTGGTAGAGTCTTGTTAAAAGCAACTAAGTCTAAAACAAGATCAGTATCCAATGTGATATGATACTGTCCATCCCATTCTGGCTTGCTTGGAATATGACAGAGAGCGCCATTGAAATTCACAATAGGACCTCCAAGATTCAATTGGTTGTATATTTCTTTTGAGCTACGATAAGGACGACCGGTAACGATAGCAACTTTATGACCTAGTTTTTGAACGGCATGAAGAGTGTCAATCGTTTCTTGTGTCAGTTCAGAATTTGCATTTAAAGTAGTCCCATCTAAATCGATGGCAATTAATTTTTGGTTCATAAATACTCCTTTCAAATAGAGTTATGTAAATTGGAAACTTGAGATAAAAGTTTCATTTTAGTACAATATCTGTATAAGTGTACCATATTTTCAATAAAATAAGAAGAAAGAGGAAGTTATGATTCAAATTGATTATCGTGAAGTAAATGGAATTCCATACGCTGAAGTGGTGGATGCATCCTTAAAAGACCAAGTTCTTCCAATCGTTGTGTTCTATCATGGGTGGACAGGTAGCAAAGACCGTGTTATCACAATTGGAGTAGAACTAGCGAAACGTGGAATGCGTGCGATTTTACCAGACCAACTGTTACACGGAGACCGTGGTGTACGCCTGATTGGAGGAGAAATCTGGGAAATCGTTGCCAATAATATTAAAGAACTTCCTATTTTAAAAGAAGAGATGAGACAACGTGGACTCTTAAATGAAGAGAAGTTTGGTGTGTCTGGTTTAAGCATGGGTGGTATTACGACATACGCATTGTTCAATCACTATCCTGAGATTACAGCTGCTGCCAGTTTGATGGGAAGTGCGGATCCTGCTCGTTTTGCTAAATGGACGATTTCTTCCATTTGGATGACAGGAACAACGAAGGAACAATGTGATGCATTAGAAGCGGAAATTGAGAAGAATAAAGCATTCTTAGATACAATGGCTCTTGCAAAACACCCTGAACGTATTAATGGACGTCCATTATTCTTATGGCATGGGACGGCAGATGATAAAGTGCCTTATGAATTAAATAAAGAGTTTTATGATAGTATTAAGAATGAACCATACGCTACAAAGGTAGAATGGCATGAGACACAAGGGTGAAGGGTCACCGAGTCCCTCATCAAGTGTTTGAAGCTGTAGCGGATTTTTTCCAAAAAGTATTTCAATAGGAGAGTAGCAAATGACAGAAGAGAATAAAACTGCAGCAGAAGCAATGCAAGAAAAGATTTTAGAAGCGTTAGAAACGGTTATTGATCCCGGAGTTAGGAATTGATATTGTAAACTTAGGATTAATCTACGGAGTGGACTTAAATGAAGAAGGCCATTGTAAAGTGGATATGACCCTTACCACAATGGGATGCCCTTTAGCAGATATTATTACAGATGAAATTCACCGTGCGCTAGCTGAGATTGAAGAAGTGAAAACAATCGATGTGAAACTTGTTTGGTATCCAGCATGGACTCCTGAACGGATGTCACGATACGCAAGAATTGCGTTAGGTATTAGATAAGACAAAATCCCCACAGATGTGGGGATTTTTTTGTGCAATAAAATAAATTCTGTCAGATAAATACGTATGGTGAAATTATCATATATGATAATTTTCATGGTGCATTCAAAGTGTGTGTGCTTTGAGTTGGATGCAGTGGTTTATTGAGTTTCGAGTTTATGTTTAATACCGCATATATTTTATATTGTATTGTCTTATAAATTAATCACTCGTGATATCATGCAATGTCCCACACTCAAATCCTTCACGTGTGAAAGATTTTGCACGACTTTTTCAAAAAGTCCTTTGCATCGTTCGGGTCCAGGTTCCATTTCTGAGCGCTCGGTCTCGTATCCTGTTTAGTCTTCCCCTGGTCGCATTGGTCTTTTATATTTACTCTTTGATTCTTGTCGGATGATGGTGTGTGGGGATTTGCGCCCTTTGTTAGAATTTCTGAAGAGCATTTGCATTTTTTCGTCGTCGAAGAGTTCTAAGTTTTGATCAACGAAGTGACTTGCATCAGCTTTCCAATCGGAATGATAGTAATTGAATAATTCAGCCATCGCAATCGTTTTATCGGTGGCACTCCCTTTAAATTCAGGGTCTGTTACTTCTGTTAAGTATTGTTGCATTTTTGCAATTCTATTTTTATCAAAATCTGCCATAACGTTCGCCTCTTTTCATTTATATTTTATCACAGCTCTGTTTTTGAAAAAAGAACTATTTAAATTACTGTTCATTTTTATTTGTTTGCATTATACTAGATAATACTGTTTTTTAGAAAGGAGAGTGAATTATGGCAAAAGATATGACAAGTGGCAAGCCTATCAAGTTGATTTGGAACTTTACGATTCCATTATTAATCGGTAATTTATTCCAACAATTATATAACATGGCGGATACATTTATCGTTGGACGAACGATTGGTGTTCATGCTCTGGCTTCAGTTGGCTCAACTGGAAGTATTATTTTTCTTATTCTAGGATTTGCAAATGGACTAACGGCGGGATTAGCCATTCCACTTGCGCAAAGATATGGCGCTAAAAATTATTCAGGAGTAAAGCGTAGTTTTTATGTATCCATACTGATTTCTGCCATGGTTGCCATTCTTTTAACAATTCTCAGTATGCTCTTTTGTCGCCAAATTTTAGAAATCATGCAAACGCCCTACCGAAATTATTGACGGCGCTTATGATTATTTGATGGTCATCTTTGCCGGAATCTTTTCGTCTATGGCTTTTAATTTGCTCTCTAATATTTTCCGTTCAATTGGAGACGCGAAAACGCCATTGTATTTCCTTGTGATTGCTTGCATCATGAATATCATTCTAGATGTTGTTTTTATTGCGGGATTCGGAATGGGTGTTGAAGGGGCCGGATATGCGACAGTTCTTTCTCAAATATTTTCTGCACTCGCATGCATCCTTTATATATGGAAGAAAATTCCTATTTTAAGATTGAACTCAAAAGACTTCGTTGCAGAATCTTCGGACGTAAAAGAACATGTTCGCATTTCGTTTCCAATGGCCTTTCAATCTTCCATTATTGCAATAGGGGCCATTATTATTCAAATCACTTTAAATCAATTGGGAGCAACTGCCGTAGCTGCTTATACTGCCGCACAAAAAATTGATCAGGTTGCTATTCTTCCAATGATGTCTTTTGGAGTAACAATGGCAACGTTCGTGGCACAAAACTATGGGGCGAAAAAATACGACCGTATTTGGAGAGGCGTACGAGACTGTATTAAGTTATCCTTGACTTTTGCGATTTCGGTAGGAATTATTTTAAATGTGTTTAGTCCTATTTTTATTCGTGCTTTTGTCGGCGTTGGACATGAAGAGGTGGTTGAGTTAGGGGCGATTTATTTTATAACGAATGGAACGATGTATAGTCTTTTATCATTGCTCTTTATTTATCGATACACTTTACAAGGGGTAGGAAAGACGTTTACACCTACCGTAGCAGGAATTATGGAATTATGTATGCGAGCTTTTGCTGCCGTAGTACTTTCCAATTTATATGGGTATACGGGAGCAACGATGGCAAACCCATTAGCATGGCTAGGTTCGTTAATTCCACTGATAATCGCATATTATTTATTTAAGAATAAATTTCCAGCAGAGCTGGTTTCTAATGAGTATATAAAAATGTTATATCCTAAGTTTCAGGGGAATTGATTCTATAATATATAAATTTATATGAAGAAATTATGATAACATTTATAAAAATGTTCTTTTTTTATGTTACAATTAATTTGATAGTTAACAATTATTGTGGAAAGGTGATGATTTTTTCTTATTTGGGGAATGAGAGGTTAGTTGCTCGTGTGTTATGTAGGGGAACGTACATAGAAAAAGGAGATTAAAATGAAACAAAAATTTTTAAAATTATTGTCGCTGTTTGTCGTCGTTGGTTTTCTCATGCAAGGATTGAATTCTTCAGTACTTGCGCAGGGAACTCCACAAGAAGTTGATGCAACGATTACGCATTTTGAAATTACAAAATGCAAAGCAAAAAAAGTCTGTTAACGAGTTAAATAAAAATGACTTCTTTATATTTAGCAATGGATTGGCAAGTAAGTAATTCGGGTTCTGTATTACATTCTGGGGATTATTTCGATATTACACTGCCCAATAATTTAACATTTCCACCTGGATATTCAGAACCCCAATTTGATTTAACGGATTCTGAGGGGAATGTTATAGCTAGAGCTGTTGTGACTACAGGCCCTGAAGCTATTGGAGGAAAAGATTCGAGTTACCTTTAATGATAAAATTAATAATAAATATGATGTCAAAGGGAAAAGCTTTTATTTAGGTGCTCTATTTAATAAACGTGTTACAAAAGATAATGTGGTTAACCAATTTGATATTTCTGTTAAAGGGAAAGTCACTTCTACAAACCTTAAAGTAACAAAAGTTGGTGTTCCAGCAGATCAAATTATTTCTAAATGGGGACAACAAGTTACACAAAATGGACAACGGATTGATCAAGTAGAATGGTATGCAAATATCAACTATGCTAAAGCAGATTTAAAAAATGCGGTTATTACAGATGAACTTCCAAATGGAGAAACTTATATTCCAGATTCTTTTGTGTTAGAAGAAGTAGAATATACAGATGAAGGTGCGATTCTTAGAAGGCTTAATAAAATTAGTTTAGATGGCAAACTTCAATTAAGTAATAATAATCAATCGTTTACGATTAATATGGGAGATACTGGAGCAAAACAATACCGTTTAACTTATAGAACGACTTACACGATTGGCTCTTCTCTAAGAAACAAAATTAAAGTAACGCATGCTGGTGGTTCGAAAGAACACGGATTTACTTATAAGTCATCAGAAGCTGGTGGTACTGCAGATGGACAATTAGCAAGTAAAATCAAATTGACGAAAGTCGATGAAGAAGATAAAAATATTGTTCTTGCAAATGCGGTGTTCGAAGTCACTGGTCCAGACAACCAAAAATTCGAACTAAGAACCGGTAAAGACGGTACGATTATCTCTGGTGTGTTAAAACAAGGAACCTACACAGTAAGAGAAATTCAAGCTCCTACAGGGTATCAATTAAATGGAGATACATTTACATTAGAAGTAACTCCTAAAGGTGGAGCCCTTAAAACAGTTACAAATAAGAGAATTAAAATCAACATTTCTGGTGAAAAAACATGGGATGATGCTAATGATCAAGATGGAAAACGTCCTTCAAAAATCAGAGTAAACTTACTAGATGAAAATCAAAAAGTAGTTCAATCTAAAGATGTAACACCAGATGCTTCTGGAAAATGGGTTTATACATTTGAAAATGTAGATGAATATAATGTCAAAAACTGGTAAAAAGATGAATTACACGATTACCGAAGAAGCGGTAGAAGGGTATACAACAGAAGTTACAGGATATGACATCAAAAACTCATACACACCTAAAAAGACAAGTATCCAAGTGACTAAGAGCTGGAATGACGCCGAAGATCAAGACGGAAAACGTCCTACAAGTGTCACCATCACTCTTTATGCAGATGGTCAAAAAACAGATCAAACGCTTGTCTTAAATAAAGAAAACAATTGGACAGGAAGCTTCTCAAATCTTGATGTGTATAAAGCAGGTAAGAAAATTGAATACACTATTAAGGAAACGACTGTTGAAAATGGATATGCAAGTTCAACAGCAGGAAGTGTAGAACAAGGCTTCACTGTTACAAATAGTAGAACTCCAGAAAAAACTTCTGTGAAGGGAACTAAAACATGGGATGATGCTAACGACCAAGATGGCAAACGTCCGAAAGAAATTACCATTAAATTGTTGAAGAATGGTCAAGAATTTAAAACTCAAAAAGTAACTGCAGCGGATGGTTGGAAATGGAGTTTTGATAATCTAGACAAGTATGAGAATAAACAAGAAATTACTTATACTGTTGTAGAAGAACAAGTTGAAGGCTATACAACTAAAGTAAATGGCTACGACATCACGAACTCATACACACCAGGTAAAACAAGCGTACAAGTAACAAAAGCTTGGGATGATGCGAATAACCAAGATGGTAAACGTCCTGCAACAGTAACGGTTACTTTATATGCAGATGGCCAAAAAACAGATAAGACTCTTCAATTAACGAAAGAAAACAATTGGACAGGAAGCTTTACAGATTTAGATGAGTTCAAATCTGGTAAGAAAATTGAATATTCTATTAAAGAAGAATCAGTTGAAAATGGTTATGTGAGCCAAGTGACAGGAGAAGCTAAAAAAGGTTATGTAGTGACAAACTCTAGAACTCCCGAAAAGACTTCTGTTAAAGGAAGTAAAACATGGGATGATGCCAACAACCAAGATGGCAAACGTCCAAAAGAAATCACAATCAACTTATTGAAGAATGGTCAACAAGTAGCTACGAAGAAAGTAACAGAAGCTGACGAGTGGAAATGGAGCTTTGATAATCTTGACAAGTATGAGAATGGACAAGAAATCACTTATACAATTGTAGAAGAAAAAGTGGAAGGCTACACAGCAACGGTTAAAGACTTCAACGTTACAAACTCATATACACCAGGTAAGACAAGTATCCAAGTAACGAAAGCTTGGGATGATGCTAATGACCAAGATGGTGTTCGTCCAACAAGTGTAACGATTAAGTTACTTGCAGACGGAAAAGAAACAGATAAGAAACTAGTACTATCGAAAGAGAATAACTGGACAGGTAACTTCACAGATCTTAATGAATATAAAGATGGTAAGAAGATTGAATATACAATTTCTGAAGAAAACAGGTAGGGAAAAGGATATACAACTCTGATTACAGGAAGTGTTCAAGAAGGATTTGTGGTTACAAACAAGAGAACACCAAATACGCCTCCTGAGAAACCAAAAGATGAATTACCGAAGACAGGTACAGGTGCTTCATTAGCACTTCTTGGGGTGGCAGCCCTCATTGGTGGAGTTGCAGTATTAAAGTTTCAAATAAAAGATAACTAAAAAAACTATAATATAGTAGGTTTTATGAAGAGAATAAGTTTTTATTTAAAAACTTATTCTCTTTTTTAGTATAAAACAATAGAAAATTCATATTTAAAATGTAAAATTTTAAAAATTTAACATAATAAAAAGATTGACAAGTGCTTTAGAAATACCTTTATTATAATCGTAGTGGACTATAACTAAAAAAATTAGGAGGACAATAATAGATGAAAAAAATTATTTCATTCTTTTGTAGCACTATTGATGGTAGTAACGGTCTTCGTGCCTTTGCTTAAAATGAATAGTGTTGTTAACGCTGCTGAAAAACCAACTGCAGATTATACGTTAACGACGGTACCGACGATTAATACATAATCCGTTGGTCGATCATGCAAAAATATGGTGAAGGTAAGTTTTATCTTAAAACTACTTATAAGTTTAAAGATGAAGTTACTCTAAATGATGGAGACTTCATGACTTATCAAGTACCAGAACAGTTCAAAATTGAACAAGATTCAACAACTCCTTTAAAAGCTGCAAATGGGGAAACAATTGCAACTTTAACTACTGACAAAGCAACAAATACTGCTAAAGTTACAGTGACAAATCCTGAGTACTTCAAAAAACTAAGTGAAGGAAAAGAAATTACTGCAACATTCACTGTAGTATGGGCTGACAAAGTAGAAAGAAATAAAGAATATGCAATCGATATTCCAGGGGCTGGGGTTTATAACTTAACTCGTATCGTTCCAGATGATGACCCAACTGGGTTTACTAAATGGGGGGTACAAGACTCAAACGATCCTAACTTTGTCAACTGGCGTATTCGTGTAAACCGTTATGCTGAAAGCTTGACGAATGTTTCAGTTAAAGACATGATTCCAGATGATCAAGTATTAGCAAGTGAAATTACTGGTTATTATTTTAGTGAATGGAATAAAGAAGGGGATCCACACCCACCTTTAGCTGCTAGTGATGTTAACGTTGTAGACAAGAACAACTTTACCATTACTCCAAATCCAAATGGTGATGGTACTTTAAACAAAGGTTTATACATTATGTATAAAACTCGTTTAACAAAACCAGTTGATTTAGCAACTAAAAAAGCATTTAATGATGCTACTATGACTTCTACGCAGAAAAAACACTTACAGTGAAAGGCTTTGCTCCTTTAACTGCTACTGATGGTGTTGGTACAGGTTCTAAGTCAGATGAAATTGAATTCCAAGTGACTAAGAAATTAGAAGGTAAAACTCTTGAAAAAGATGCTTTCAGCTTCCAATTAATCGATCAAAATGGTCAAGTCAAAGAAACTGTTAAAAACGATGCAAAAGGTAATGTGAAATTTACTGCCATCAAATTTAGTGAAGTTGGACAATCTGTTTACACAATTAAAGAAGTAAACGATGCTAAAAAAGGTTACACTTACGATGAAAAAACAATCACTGCTACAGTTACTGTAGAAGATGTATACGGTGAAAAAATTGCAAGTGTTAAATATGACAGCAAAGAGTTCTCTAACTCATATAAAGCTGCTCCTACAACAGTTGAATTAAAAGCTACTAAAGTTTTACAAAACAAAACTCTTGAAGCTGATAAATATACTTTTGAACTAAAAGAAAACGGTCAAGTTGTTCAAACAGCTAAGAACGCTCAAGATGGTTCAATTAAATTCCCAGCAATTACTTATGCTACAGAAGGAGTCCACACCTATACTGTAACTGAACAAGCTGGAACTGAAGATGACGGAGTTACATTTGATACAAATGCATACGAAGTAACTGTTGAAGTAAAAGACAATGGTGAAGGTCAATTAGTTGCTACAATTAAAAATGGAGACAACTTAACATTCACTAACGTTTACTCTGCAAAACCAGTTAAAAAAGCATTAACAGCTACTAAAGTTCTTAACGGTGGAACATTAGCTGACGATCAATTCGAATTCGAATTGAAAGAAGGCCAAAATGTTGTTGCTACTGCTAAGAACAAAGCTGACGGTTCAGTAACATTCAAGGAAATTGAATATACAGCTGCTGGTACACATACTTACACAGTATCAGAAAAAGCTGGCACAGCTGCTGGATATACTTACGATTCTAATGTATATACAGTAACTGTTGATGTTGTAGATAATGGAAAAGGTCAATTAGTTGCAACTGTAACTAAAGGAGAAAACTTAGTATTTACTAACAAATACGAAGAACCAACAACTACTACAACAACTACTACTACTACAACGACAACAACTACAACTACAACAACTGAAACTACTACTGAAGTTCCTTCAACTGAAGCAACTACTACAACAGTAGAAGAACCAAAAGAACCAGAATTACCAAATACTGGTGCTACAGCTACTTTAGCTGGAGCAGGTGTTGCTGTATTGTTATCAGGATTTGCAGTATTAGGATTTAAGAAAAGAGAAAACTAATCGTTAATCTTTAAATGAGGATGCATATGCATCCTCATTTTTTTTTTATTTATTAAATGGTATAATAAAACGAATATACTTGAATCGAGGTGGAGAAATGAAGTCGGATATTGAAATTGCACAAGAAGCATAATGGAGCCAATTACAAAAGATAGCAAGTAAGCTCGGATTAACAGAAGATGAGATTGATTTATATGGGAAAGTGAAAGCGAAGATTCTTAAATCAGATATACATGAAGCCAACAACTATGGTAAGTTAATCTTAGTAACTTCAATGAATCCTACTCCAGCAGGGGAAGGGAAATCAACCGTTACAATTGGTCTTGGGGATGCTTTAAGCTCTATCCAAAAGAAAACAGCCATTGCGTTACGAGAACCATCTTTGGGGCCCACTCTTGGACTAAAAGGAGGGGCAACAGGTGGTGGCTATGCTCAAGTGGTTCCGATGGAAGAAATTAATCTTCATTTCACAGGGGACATGCATGCCTTAACGAGTGCAACCAACCTTCTATCTGCCATTATTGATAATCACATCCATCAAGGAAATGAACTAAATATTGATATCAAACGAATACTATGGAAAAGGGCGGTAGATTTAAATGATCGTGCTTTAAGAACGATTGAAATCGGGCTCGGAGGTCCTGTAAATGGAGTTCCTAGAGAGGACGGATTCGAGATTACGGTAGCAACCGAAATGATGGCTGTTCTTTGTTTAGCACGGGACTTAAACGACCTGCAAAAAAGAGTTTCGAATATTCTTGTTGCTTATGATATTTCTGGAGATCCGATTCGTGTTTCTGACTTAAAAGTAGAAGGTGCGATTACCGCTTTATTGAAAGAGGCCATTAAGCCGAATCTGGTTCAAACTTTAGAGGGGACACCTGCTATCGTTCACGGAGGACCATTTGCCAATATTGCACACGGATGTAATAGTGTGATGGCTACAAAGATGGCCTTAACATTGGCGGATTATACAGTGACAGAAGCAGGTTTTGGGGCCGACTTAGGAGCTCAAAAATTCCTGGATATTAAAGTGCCAGTATTAGGCAAGTCTCCAGATGCGATAGTTCTTGTCGTGACCATTCGATCGACTAAAATGCATGGAGGCTTGTCTCTCGAAGAGTTATCTAATGGGGAATCACTCGATGCATTAAGAGAAGGATTTAAAAACGTTGCTAAACACATTGAGAATGTACAGAAGTACGGCGTTCCAATGGTCGTAGCCTTAAATGAATTTACGACGGATACACCAGCTGAAAGAGAATTGATTATGGAGCTTTGTGAAGCAATTGGAGTAGATTGTATCTTGTCCTCCGTTTGGGAAAAAGGCTCAGAAGGCGGAATTCATTTAGCCGAAAAGGTAGTAGAACTCTGCGAACAGAAGAGTCAGTTTAATGCATTGTATCCAGTAGGTGCGACGATTCAAGAAAAGATAGAGGCAGTTGCTACAAAAATTTATGGTGCTTCAAAAGTGAATTATACCGAGAATGCACTCGAAGATTTAAAAGAAATAGAGCGTTTGGGTTGGAATGAAATGAATATTTGTATTGCAAAAACACCTTATTCATTCTCGGATAATGCAAAATTGAAAGGACGTCCAAACAATTTTGAAATCACCATTCGTTCACTGGTTCCTAAGTTAGGTGCTGGATTTATTGTTGCGCTGACAGGGAAAGTTCTTACAATGCCTGGACTTCCAAAAGTACCCGCAGCCTTAGGAATTACTGTAAGTGAAGATGGAAAAATTCAAGGCCTCTATTAGAGGTGACGAAAGGAGTTTGCATGAAAGATTTTAGAGTAGATCATTTAAAAAAATCTTATGGTGCAAAAACACTATTAGAAGATGTTTCTTTTATTATCAATGAAGGAGAACATGTAGGTCTCATCGGACAAAATGGGACTGGTAAAAGTACGCTTCTTTCGATTTTAGCTGGGGTCGATTTTGCAGAATCAGGAGATATCACAACTTCAAATGACTACAGAATTGGGTATTTATCTCAACAACCGGAACTAGACGATGAAGATACAATTTTTGAAGCGTTATATAAAGGCGATCATCCAACATTAAAAGTCGTTCATGATTTTGAAGAAGTGGTGGAACAATTACGCAAAAATCCAACGTCCCAAAGCCTTACTAAACGATATAGTGACCTTGAGCAAAAGATGAATGAAATTGATGGATGGCAAGTAGAAGTTCAAATTAAAACCATTCTTCAAAAAATGGGATTGACGGATATCCAAAAGAAAGTTGGGACTTTATCCGGTGGTCAAAAGAAACGTGTTGGTCTTGCGAAAGTATTGATGGAAGAACCGGATTTACTCTTACTAGATGAGCCGACAAACCACTTAGACCTTGAAGCGATAGAATGGTTGGAAGGATACTTAGCTAATTATAAAGGTGCGATGATGCTTGTTACCCATGATCGTTACTTCCTAGAACGTGCGGTAACGCATATGTTTGAATTGGTCAATGGTCGTATTGAAGCTTATGAAGGAAACTATGAGTCTTACTTAGAGCAAAGAAGCCAAAGAGAGCAAATTGCGAGCCGTATGAGCCAAAAGCAAAAGCGATTATACCAGAGCGAATTAGAATGGATGCGTCAGGGCGCAAAAGCTCGTACGACAAAACAACAAGCGCGTATTCAGCGATTTGAAGCATTAGAAAAAGATGTGAAACAGACAACTAGTCAAGAAAAATTAGTAATGGAATTTGACCAAACGAGAATCGGTAAACGGGTCTTCCAAATGGAAGATGCCAGCCTTTCGATTAATTGCCAACCAATTGTGAAGAATCTGGACTGGATTATTCAGAGTAAAGCGCGTATTGGGATCGCGGGTGTGAATGGAGTCGGAAAATCAACCTTTCTGAATGCGATAGCTGGGCAAATTCCATTTGACAGCGGTCAGTTTGTTGTAGGGGAGACTGTTCGAATTGCGTATTATAAGCAACAAGACGAAGATATCCCAATGGATAAACAATTGATTCAGTACTTACGTGAAGAAGCAGAAGAAATTAAACGCGCAAATGGAGAAGTGGCATCTATTTCTGAATTACTGGAGACTTTTTTGTTTCCAAGACATTTGCATGGTGCATATATTCACACACTATCCGGGGGAGAAAGAAGAAGGCTCTATTTACTCCGTTTATTAATGACAAAGCCGAATGTTTTATTGCTGGATGAGACCAACAAACGATTTAGATATCGATACATTAACCGTATTAGAAGATTTTCTTCAATCTTTCAATGGAGCAGTTCTCATTGTATCTCACGATCGTTATTTCTTAGATAAAACGGTGGAGCAGTTATTTGTCATCCGAGGAGAAGGTCAAACGGAATTGTTCTATGGGTCTATGAGTGATTATCTAGAACAAGAGAAGAGTTTATCGAAAGTAGTTATCGAAGCTCCGAAAGTGGAAAAAAGTAAAGAAGAGACTACTAAGCTAACTCCGGCCAAGAAAATGACGTATCAAGAGAAGAAAGAATGGGAAACCATTGAGACGACGATACAAGAGTTAGAAGAAAAATTGGAATCCTTACAAAGGGAAATGACTGCCAATGCGCAAGATTTTGCAAAATTACAAGCATTACAAGAAGAACTCGATAAAACAGAAGAAGCAGCTGCAAACGCCTATGACCGTTGGGAATATTTAGCAGAATTAGCTGGGAACTAATAGAAAGGAACAGACATGACGAAGCAGTATAAAGAGTTATTAACTAAAATTTTAGAAGAGGGTACGACAAAAACAGATCGTACCGGAACAGGAACGAAGAGTATTTTTGGGTATCAAATGCGTTTTGATCTTCAAAAAGGATTTCCACTCTTGACGACTAAAAGAGTTCCATTTGGATTAATTAAGAGCGAATTATTATGGTTCTTACACGGAGATACTAAATATCAAATATTTATTAGAGCATAATAATCACATTTGGGATGAATGGGCATTTGAACGCTATGTGTCTTCGCCAAAATACAAGGGACCAGATATGACAGATTTTGGTCGCCGTTGCTTACAAGATGAAGCGTTTAATGAAGTTTATCAAGAAGTGAAAAAAGACTTCTGTGAGAAAATTTTAACGGATGATGCGTTTGCGGCGGAATTCGGAGAACTAGGGAATATTTATGGTTCACAGTGGCGTCATTGGAAAACATCAAAAGGGGAAACCATTGACCAAATCGAAGACTTACTCAACTTGTTGAAGAATTCTCCAGATTCACGTCGGATGATTGTTTCTGCTTGGAATCCAGAAGATGTTCCAAGTATGGCTCTTCCACCATGTCACACAATGTTTCAGTTTTATGTGGCGGATGGAAAATTAAGTTGCCAATTATATCAACGTAGTGCAGACGTGTTCCTCGGAGTACCGTTCAACATCGCAAGCTATGCATTATTAACACATTTAATTGCTAATGAAGTAGGATTAGAAGTGGGTGAATTTGTCCATACTTTAGGAGATGCACACATTTACTTAAATCATATGGAACAAGTAAAAACACAATTAGCGCGTGAAGAGATGGCCTTACCTACACTAGTTTTAAAACATCCTGAAAAATCAATGTTTGATATTGATGTTACGGATGTCGTTGTCGAAGGATATCAATCACATCCAACAATTAAAGCACCTATTGCTGTTTAATGCAGGAGGAAAAATATGCTAATTTATATTTGGGCACAAGATGAGAGGGGTCTAGTCGGAAAAGATGGGACACTTCCTTGGCGTTTGCCGAATGATTTGAAGTTCTTTAAAGAAGTCACGATGGGGCAAACAATATTAATGGGTCGAAAGACTTTTGAAGGAATGGGAAGTCGCTTACTTCCGGGGCGACAAACCATCATCCTAACTACTAGCTCGGATTATATTATTCCTGGTGCAGAAGTCGTAACGAATATTGAGGAGATTGTTGAAGATAGTCGACATGAGGATATTTATGTTTGTGGTGGAGCACAAGTATATAATCTGTTGAAAAATCATGTGGAACTTCTCTATTGTACGAGAATTCATGCTAGTTTTGAGGGAGATACTTATTTTCCAACAGAATTTCCTTGGAGCGATTTTATTAAAGTAAAATCGTTAGAAGGGGAAATGGACGAAAAAAATCTCTATCCTCACACCTTTGAAATTTATGAACGAAAAGAGGGTTCTTATGACCACTTGGCATGATGTGATTGGGGAAGAAAAAGAAAAGGAATACTTTAAAAAGGTTCGTTTGTTTGAAAGAGAAGAACGAAGTCGACATCAAGTTTTTCCAAAAGCGGAGAATGTATTTAAGGCGCTTGAACTCACACCATTTGATCAAGTGAAAGTGGTTATCTTAGGTCAAGACCCTTATCACGGAGATCATCAAGCGCATGGACTTAGTTTTTCAGTGCAACAAGGAGTGGCACTTCCGCCCTCTTTGCAAAACATCTATAAGGAATTAGAAACGGATTTAGGAATCCCAGTTGCAAAGACTGGAGAGTTAACCTCTTGGGCAAAAACAAGGGGTACTCCTCCTCAACACCGTTTTAACAGTCCGAGCACATGAAGCGAATAGTCATCGTGGAATGGGTTGGGAAACTTTTACGGATGCAGTGATTTCATCGTTAAATAAAAGTGATCATCCAATCGTATTTCTACTATGGGGAAGCCAGCACAATCTAAAGAAAAAAATTGATTACCAATGAGAATCACTTGATTTTAAAGTCACCGCACCCAAGCCCGTTGTCAGCTTATCGCGGATTCTTTGGAAGTAAACCATTTAGTAAAATTAATGATTTTCTTTTAGCTACAAATCAAAAACCAATCGATTGGAGAGTTGAGTAAATGAAATTTAATTCGTTTACTCAATTTTTATATTCATTATATGATTTTTTATGATACAATCGATATAAAGTATGAATAGAAAGAAGGTATATCATGAATCTTAAGTCTAAAAGACTTCATTTTTTTGCAAGTTTATTGATGATTTTGTCAATATTATTTGTTGGTAATTCTTTTGCAAACGCTGCAGAAGGTAGAGAGTTAGAAAAAGTTATTTCGGGATTAGAATTATTAGATCAATCTGATACGAAGTTAACTCCAGATGAAAATGGCGTTTATCAAATACGAACGAACAATTCGTATAAAGTTAAGAGCTACTTTCGATTTAGCAAGTTATGACAATAATATTAAAAATGGCGATTTCTTTAAATTAACAGTACCGCCTTCACTAACATTCTTTAATAATAATGATATTGAATTAGTTGATTTAGATACTCAAGTTCCAATTGCAGATGCTCACTTTGAAAGCAATGGTGATAATCAAGGAGGAACTGTAACCGTTACTTTAAAAAACTTAGAAAAGTATTTAGAAAAGAAAGGTGCGGATACAGTTAAAGGAGTAAAAGGAAACTTAGCTCTAAACTTTATCTATAAGCAAGATGTAACCGACAAGACTGTTACTTTTGATTCTAAATCATTAAAAACAGTCATTACTCAAGTGCACACTTCAAAAACTTATACACCTGACGCGGTAGTTGGAGAAGAAAACTTTGCCAAAAATGGTGGTCAAGCAGTTAGAAAAGCTTGGGATTCGCCTAAATTAAAAGCTGCTGGCAGTCCATCTTCTGGCCAATATGTCTCTAGATGGAGAGTTCGTGTTAACACAAGTGGAAAGAATTTAGGGAATAATTTAGTTCTAAATGATGTTCTACCTCAATTGGATGGTACAGCAAGTATCCAATATATTCCTGAATCATTATTAGTCTATAAAGCCCCTTCGATGACTGAAGGAACTTCAGCAGATGCTGCTGATTTCGTTCTTTTAACTAGAAGGAGTTGACTATACGGTTAATTGGGCAGCCGATTATAAGAGCTTCACAATTACATTTAAAGATGGAAGTCAAAAATATTATGTCACTTACGAAACAACTACACCTAATGATGGAAGCAAGGTAGCCAATATGGTTTCTCTTACAAAAGAAGATGGAGAAGAAATTACTCGTCGTACAAATGTAACAGACACAACTTTTACAGCTACTGCTACATCATTATTCTCAGGAACCATTGAGGCTGCTGGAGCATACACGATTAAACTAGTGAAAGTAGATGCTGTAACTGGTCAGCCAGTAAAAGATGCGGTGTATGTCGTTACAGATCCTAGCGGAGCAACCGTTGAATTGACGACGGACCAAGATGGAAATGCTGTTTCTCAAGCTTTTGACCAAAAGTACGTTGGAAAAGAATTTACTGTAAAAGAGAAAACAGCTCCAGAAGGATATGAATTAGACGAAACAGAATACAAAGTTGTTTTAGGAGTAGAACGTAGTCTTCTCAAATTGAAAGATCAACCAAAAGAAGTGACAACAACAACCACTACGACTACTACTACAACGACAACAACAACAACTGCTTCTACTACTGAAGCAACGACAACAACACAATCAACAACTACAGAAGCGACTACACAAGAACCTACCACTGAAGTTACAACTACAGAAAGTACGACAACTGCAGAAAATACCACCAGTGAAGCTACTACTGTAAATACTACGACAGCTGTCTCTTCTGAAGAACCTTCTACAACAGAAGATAAAAAAGAAGAACTTCCAAATACTGGTACAGGAAGTCAAGGCTTCTACATTATCGGAGGAATTGTTTTACTAGTAGCAGCTGCTGGATTATTATTCTTTGCAAAAAATAAAAAAGATGATAAATAATAGTATGAAAGACTGACAGTTATACTGTCGGTCTTTTTTATTTGGACTTGCAAATGATAAGGTTGAATATAGAAGTACTGAGGAGTAAAATAGAAGTAGGAAAAGAATAAATGGATGGAGGGATTTTCAATGGAAAAACTGATGTCTTTCTTCTATAAATTAGTTGCGATTGTGACCATCCTCTATTTAATGATTACAATCTACTTAATGAGTTTAGGAGATTCTTTAATCACTCGTGAAGGATGGTATGTCATTATCCTAAGTAGTCTTTATTCTTGTGATTGTTTTTGGCCTAGAATATGCTCGCAGGAGATTTCCAGATAGTTTGTTTGAATTAATGTTAAATACGATAGGAATGCTTTGTATAGGCTGGTTGATGTTTGTTGTCCGTGCCTTTTGGGGTTACTGTCAAACAATCATGCAAGTAGTCTTCAGTTGAATAGTTTATTTCAACAAATCATCTCGGGATTCGAATGGAGTCGCTTAGTACTATTTATTTTAAGTATTGCTTTTGTGATTGGAAATGGGATTCGCTATTTAAAACAGTCTAAATCTAGTAACTCATTCATAATCTTCTTAAAACGGGACGTGGGAACGTTCCGTTTTTACTTTTTTTGAAAAGGTTGATATAATAAGAACAAATGTTCGTTTGTAGGTGAAGGTATAGATGCGAAAAATATTACATGTGGATATGGATGCTTTTTTCGCTTCTGTTGAACAAAGAGAGCACCCAGAGTGGAGAGGAAAACCAGTCATTGTTGGAGGAAAACCCAATGAAAGAGGAGTCGTATCAACTTGTTCATATGAAGCACGAGCTTTTGGTGTCTCGATCTGCGATGCCTACAGCAAAAAGCCATGAAACTATGTCCAAAAGCGATTCTTACTCCAGGAAACTATTCATTGTACAAAGAGATATCCTCTCAAGTTCGTGAAGTGTTTAAATCCTTTACGAATATGATAGAACCACTTTCGATTGATGAAGCTTATTTAGATGTAACCAATAATAGTAGGGGGATTACTTCTGCCACTTTAGTAGCACACTTGATTCAAAAGGAAGTGTATGAAAAGACTGGACTCACTTGTTCTGTGGGCGTGTCTTTTAATAAGTTTTTGGCTAAAATGGCCTCAGGTTATCAAAAGCCTTCTGGAATTACAGTGATTACACCTGAAAACGCACAAGAATTTATTCGGACTATTCCAATTGGGAATTTTTATGGGGTTGGAAAAGTGAGTGCTGAAAAGCTTAGAAGAGCAGGAATTGAAACGGGAGAAGACTTGCTTCATTTACCGAAAGCAGAATTAGAAAGTAGATTTGGAAACTTAGGACCTAGGTTATATGCACAGGTAAGAGGAATCTCGAATGATCAATTGACTTTGTATCGAGAAAGAAAATCCATTGGTTCAGAAAGAACTCTTATCAAGGATACGACAGATCATGGTATTTTTGAGTGAGTATTTAGAAAAGTTTTTCTCTTGAAATAGCCAGCATGCTACAGAAAAGAGCATTAGCATCTCGTACAATTTCATTAAAATTAAAGAGATTCTAATTTTAATACAACAAGTAAAAAGTGTTACATTACGGGACTATTTTTAATAAAAAAAGAAGAAATTCTTCAGCTTGCATTGCAACTATTTGAAGAAATGATGGATGAAACGCCAATTCGTTTGATTGGGCTAAGTGTTTCGCATTTAGAAAAGACAGATAAAAATTTATAAACAATTAAAACTGTTTTTAATAAATTAGTACAGTTCTAAAAAGTGAAACTAGTACAGTTTGCAAGTGAAAACTATAGGTACATTTGCTGAAAAATAGATGAAAAACAGATAAAGAGTTGAACAAATCGGAATAAAAAAAGACTTTATAAAGCGTAACAAAATAGAACTTTATTCACAAAGTTAACAGAAACGTTCTATAAAGTCTTCTTTGCTTGCATAATTCACAAAAGTTTGTTAAATTATTATACGATAGCAGAGGGAATAGTACAGTTTTAACTACCTGTTTTGTCTGTGAAGCACAATTTCTTATAGAAAAGGGGAAAAAAGAAGTATGGCAACGAAGAAAAAAATTCAATCTCGATGCACTTTTCACACCAAATAACACGAACTTTGAAATGGTTCAAGTGTTAGACGCAGAAGGAAAAGTTGTAAATCCTGACTTAGTACCAGATTTATCTGACGACGAATTAGTTGAATTAATGACAGATATGGTATGGTCTCGTATTTTACACGAACGTTCAACTGCATTAAACCGTCAAGGACGTTTAGGTTTCTATGCTCCAACAGCAGGACAAGAAGCTTCACAATTAGCTTCAATTAAAGCAATTGAAAAAGAAGACGTTCTTTTACCTGGTTACCGTGATGTACCTCAATTAGTAAAACACGGTTTACCATTATCACAAGCATTCTTATGGTCTCGTGGACATGTTGCAGGTAACATGTACCCAGAATCATTAAAAGCTTTACCACCACAAATCATTATCGGTGCACAATATGTTCAAGCAGCAGGTGTTGCATTAGGTTTACAAAAACGTGGTAAGAAAAACGTTGCAGTAACTTATACTGGTGACGGCGGTTCTTCACAAGGGGACTTCTACGAAGGAATTAACTATGCTGGTGCTTATAAATCACCTGCAATCTTCTTTATCCAAAACAATGGTTGGGCAATTTCAACTCCTCGTGAGTTACAAACAGCTGCTCCAACATTAGCTCAAAAAGCTGTTGCTGCTGGTATTCCTGGTATCCAAGTAGATGGTATGGACCCATTAGCAGTTTACGCTGTAACTAAAAAAGCTCGTGAATACGCAGTTGCTGGAAACGGTCCTGTATTAATCGAAACAATCTGCTTCCGTTATGGTCCTCATACATTATCAGGTGACGACCCAACTCGTTACCAACCAGAAGGAATTCAAGATGAATGGGCTAAGAAAGATCCATTAATTCGTTTCCGTAACTACCTAACAGCTAAAGGCTTATGGTCAGAAGAAAAAGAAAATGAAGTAATCGAAGCAACTAAAGAAGAAATCAAAGAAGCGATTAAAGAGGCTGACAAACAACCTAAACAAAAAGTTTCATTCTTCTTAGAAACAATGTTTGAAGAACCAACAAACGTTATTAAAGAACAAATCGAACACTTTAAAAGCAAAGGAGAATAAATAATTATGGCACAAATGACAATGATTCAAGCCATCACTGATGCATTGGCTGTTGAATTAAAACGTGATGAAAATGTCCTAATTTTCGGGGAAGACGTTGGTAAAAACGGTGGGGTTTTCCGTGCAACTCAAGGACTTCAAGATGAATTCGGTGAAGACCGCGTTTTCAATACTCCTTTAGCAGAATCTGGTATCGGTGGTTTAGCAATCGGTTTAGCTTTTAGAAGGTTACCGTCCAGTTCCTGAAATCCAATTCTTCGGTTTCGTATTCGAAGTAATGGATAGCGTGGTAGCTCAAGCAGCTCGTACACGTTACCGTATGGGTGGAACTCGTCAAATGCCTATCGTATTCCGTTCACCAATGGGTGGAGGGGTACATACTCCAGAATTACACTCAGATAACTTAGAAGGTTTAGTAGCTCAATCACCAGGTTTGAAAGTGGTTATCCCTTCAAACCCATACGATGCAAAAGGGTTATTAATCTCAGCTATTCGTGACAACGACCCAGTTGTTTACTTAGAGCACATGAAACTATACCGTTCATTCCGTGAAGAAGTTCCAGAAGGAGAATACACAGTTCCTCTAGGAGTAGCTGCAGTAACTCGTGAAGGTAAAGACGTATCTGTAATTACTTACGGTGCAATGGTTCGTGAAGCTGTTAAAGCTGCTGAAAACTTAGAAAAAGAAGGAATCTCAGTAGAAGTTATCGACTTACGTACTGTTTCTCCATTAGACTTAGACACAATCTTAGCATCAGTTGAAAAAACTGGTCGCGTAGTGGTTGTTCAAGAAGCACAACGTCAAGCTGGTATCGGTGCAATGGTAATGTCTGAAATTTCTGAACGCGCAATCTTAAGTTTAGAAGCTCCTATCGGACGTGTTGCAGCTCCAGATACAATCTTCCCATTTGGTCAAGCAGAAAACGACTGGTTACCAAATGCTAGCGACATTGAAGCTAAAGTTCGCGAAACAGTGAACTTCTAATTCAACAATTTTCATTCTAAAGAGCCTCTCGCATGAGTGTGCTCTTTAGAGTTTTATAAAAATAAGAAGGGATGTACAAGCATGGCTTTCCAATTTAAAATGCCTGATATCGGTGAAGGTATCGCAGAAGGCGAAATCGTAAAAATCGACATTAAAGTCGGAGATACAATTCAAGAAGATGATATTTTATTCGAAGTACAAAACGACAAATCTGTAGAAGAAATTCCTTCTCCAGTAAGTGGTAAAGTATTAGAAGTTAAAGTTCAAGAAGGTACAGTAGCATCGAGTTGGCGACATCATCGTAGTTATCGACGATGGTTCTGGCCCAGCAGAAGCACCTGCACCAGCTGCACCTGCAGCATCAAGCACTTTCCAATTCAAATTACCTGACATCGGTGAAGGAATTGCAGAAGGTGAAATCGTTAAAATCGACATCAAAGTAGGCGACAAGATTGCTGAAGATGACATTTTATTCGAAGTACAAAACGATAAATCAGTAGAATCTATTCCTTCTCCAGTAGCTGGAACTGTTACAGCAGTTTTAGTATCTGAAGGAACAGTAGCTCACGTTGGTGATGTAATCGTTGAAATCGCAACAGAAGGCGGTTCTCACGCACCTGCAGCAGCGGCTCCAGCAGCACCTGCAACACCAGCAGCAGCTCCGGCGGCACCTGCAGCTCCAACTGGAGTTCCAGCAGCAAGCAACCCTGGTAAATTAGTATTAGCAATGCCTTCAGTTCGTCAATATGCACGTGAAAAAGGTGTTGATATTACAGCAGTAGTTCCAACGGGTAAAGGTGGACGCGTAACTCGTGAAGACATCGATAACTTCGGTGGCGCACCAGTAGCAGCTCCTGCAGCAGCTCCAGTAGCGGCTCCAGCTCCAGCAGTATCTGCAGCACCAGCTCAAGCATCTGCACCAGCAGCGGCTCCAGCTAAACCATTCGTTGGATCAGCAGAACGTGAAGAACGCGTTAAATTAACTCCAATGCGTAAAGCAATCTCTAAAGCAATGGTTAACAGCAAACACACTGCACCACACGTTACATTACATGACCAAGTTGAAGTTTCTAAACTATGGGATCACCGTAAGAAATTCAAAGATGTTGCAGCTGCACAAGGTACTAAATTAACATTCTTACCTTACGTTGTTAAAGCTTTAGCAGTAGCAATGAAGAAATTCCCAGTATTGAATGCTTCTATCGACGATGCATCTCAAGAAATTGTATACAAAAACTACATCAACATCGGTATCGCTACAGATACAGATTTAGGTTTATTCGTTCCAAATATCAAAGATGCGAATGCTAAGAGCATGTTCGCTATCGCAGATGAAATTAACGCATTAGCTGCAAAAGCTCATGAAGGTAAATTAACTGCAGGCGATATGGGACAAGGAACAATTACAATTTCTAACATCGGTTCAGTAGGTGGCGGTTGGTTCACTCCAGTTATCAACTACCCTGAAGTTGCGATTTTAGGTGTTGGTACAATCGTTCGCGAACCAGTTATCAACGAAAACGATGAAATCGTAATCGGACGTAACATGAAATTATCATTAAGCTTTGACCACCGTATCGTGGATGGAGCAACTGCTCAAAAAGCTATGAACGAATTGAAACGTCTATTGAATGATCCAGAATTATTATTAATGGAAGCTTAATTCATTAAACTGATAGGAACGACGTAGACACGTGTTTACGTCGGTTCCTTATTTGAAAACTTTTAAGAGGTGAAAAATGGTAGTAGGCGATTTCGCTATTGAACTAGATACAGTCGTAATCGGTGCCGGCCCTGGTGGATATGTTGCAGCTATTCGTGCAGCTCAAGAAGGTCAAAAAAAGTTGCGATTATCGAGAAAAGAATATTTTTGGTGGTGTCTGCTTAAACGTTGGATGTATTCCATCTAAAGCGTTAATTTCAGCTGGACATCATTACCAAGAAGCACAACACTCAGAAGTATTTGGTGTGACTGCTAAAGAAGTTGTTTTAGACTTCGCTAAAACTCAAGAATGGAAAGATAACCAAGTTGTTAAGAAATTAACTGCTGGTGTTGAGTACTTATTAAAGAAAAACAAAGTTGAAATTATTAAAGGGGAAGCGTTCTTAGTCGATGAGCACACTTTACGTGTTGTGACTGAAGACAGCGCTCAAACTTATTCTTTCAACCATGCTATCGTAGCTACAGGTAGCCGTCCAATCGAAATCAAAGGTTTCAAATTTGGCGGACGCGTTATCGATTCAACTGGTGGTTTAGCACTTAAAGAAGTTCCTAAAAAAATTAGTTGTTATCGGTGGTGGGAGTTATCGGTTCAGAACTAGGTTCAGCATATGCTAACTTAGGTTCAGAAGTAACAATCCTTGAAGGTGCTCCAAGCATCCTTTCAATGTTTGACAAAAGACATGGTTAAACTTGTTGAAGACGACATGGCTAAAAAAAGGCGTTACTATCGTAACTAAAATGCAATGGCTAAAGAAGCTGTTGACAATGGTGATAGCGTAACTGTTAAGTATACAGTAGACGGCAAAAGAAGAAGCTGTTGAAGCTGACTACGTAATGGTTGCAGTAGGTCGCCGTCCCTAACACAGACGAAATTGGTTTAGAAGTTGCTGGTGTTGAAATGACTGACCGTGGTTTAGTGAAAGTTGACAACCAAGGACGTACAAACGTTAAATCAATCTTCGCAATCGGTGATATCGTTCCTGGACCAGCTTTAGCTCATAAAGCAAGCTACGAAGGAAAAATTGCTGCAGAAGCAATCTCAGGTAAAGCAGTGGCTGTTGACTACCGTGCAATGCCTTCTGTTGCCTTCACTGATCCAGAATTAGCTTCAGTTGGATACACTCAACAACAAGCTAAAGATGCTGGTTTACAAGTAAAAGCTTCTAAATTCCCATTATCAGGAAATGGTCGTGCATTATCATTGAACGCTACTGAAGGTTTCGTTCGTTTAATCACTACTAAAGAAGATAACGTAATCGTTGGTGCACAAGTTGCCGGCGTGAACGCTTCAGATATTATCGCTGAATTAGGTTTAGCAGTTGAAGCTGGAATGAATGCGGAAGATATCGCATTAACAATCCACTCACATCCATCACTATCAGAAGTAGTTATGGATACAGCTGAATTAGCATTAGGTATGCCAATTCACGTTTAATTTTCATAGAATGAACGTAAGAGGACTCGAATTTTCGGGTCCTTTTTTGTTGCTGTTACAAGAAAATGAAGAAAACAGATTCTCAGACCCGAACAATAATACGATTTTGTTTCAAAACATTTGCTTTTCTACTTAGTAAAGCTTGATTGGAATAGGGGTTATCGCTTATAATGAAGCGTATAAGACCGAATGAAGGAAAAGCTTCATCCTCCTCCATTCATCGAACCTTTATGTAAACGAAGGGGGATGTTTCATGTCAGAGGACAAGAAATTTAAAGATTCCTACGTGCTTTGTATCGGTGGAATGAACGTAGACAAGAAAGTTCAATTGCTCGAAAATCTCGTGCTCGAAACAAGCAATCCAGTAGTCTCGTCACTGAGTGCAGGTGGTGTTGCCAGAAACATTGCTGAAAATTTAGGACGACTAGGGCTTCCTGTTAAGATGTTATCGGTAGCAGGCGATGACGAAAGTTTTACATGGCTTGAAAGAGAATCTGAAGGCATTATTGATTTTTCATTAGTTGACCGACTTTTAGGAAAAATGACGTCGAATTATACGGCGATTTTGGACCTGCAAGGGGATATGTGCTTGGCTTTAGCCGATATGACCATTTGTGAGGAGATGACACCTAAGTGGCTCACTTTACATAAAGATGCAGTGATACAAGCAGCATTAGTCATTGCGGATCTGAATCTTCCACAAGAAACAATAGAAGCGCTAATACAGCTAACGAGTCAAGAGAAGATTCCTCTTGCCATTATTCCAGTGAGTAGCCCAAAGATGAAACGAATCCCAGATAATTTACAAGGAGTTACTTGGATTGTCGTGAATGCGGATGAGTCCATGACAAGGTATGGCGAACACGAACTTCCTGAACTGGCTACATTGTGGCAGAAGGATGGTGTTGAAAATATCGTTATTACAAAAGGAACGAAATGTGGTGTCTTTGCAGATGCTACAGGAGTCGTAAAGACTTTTACACCAATCAAAGCAGAGCAAGTCTGTGACGTGACAGGAGCAGGAGATTCATTTTCTTCAGGAGTGCTTTTACGGGAGCTCTTAAAGGAGCAAGTTTGGAAGAGTCGATTGGTTACGGATTAACGAATTCGTACTATACAGTCCAAGCCATTGAAACCGTTCGAAAAGACTTAAACGCTAAGTCATTTGAAAAAGAATATCAACAATTAAAGGAAAGAGGTTTATCATGAATCCATTATTATCAATCAGCAAGGAAGTACAACACGCATTAGACAACAACTTACCAGTCGTGGCGTTAGAATCAACAATCATTTCACACGGAATGCCATATCCACAAAACGTTGAAATGGCTAAAACAGTAGAACAAATTATCCGCGACAATGGGGCTGTTCCAGCAACTATCGCTATCATGGATGGAAAATACAAAATTGGTTTAGAAGAAGCTGACTTAGAACGTCTTGCGAAAGATAAACCAGTCGCAAAAGTATCTCGTCGTGACTTAGCTGAAACATTTGCAAAAGGTGTGCTAGGAGCAACTACTGTAGCAACAACTATGATTGGTGCGCACTTAGCAGGTATCAAAGTATTCGTAACAGGCGGTATCGGTGGGGTTCACCGTGGTGTTGAAGAAACAATGGATATCTCAGCTGACTTAGATGAATTAGGACAAACTCCAGTCACAGTTGTCTGCGCTGGTGCAAAAGCGATTCTTGATTTACCACGTACTCTTGAATATTTAGAAACAAAAGGGGTTCCAGTTGTAGGTTATCAAACAGACTACTTACCAGCATTCTACACTCGTACTTCTGAGTATAAATTAAACAGTCGTGTAGACTCAGCAAAAGAAGTAGCAGAAATGATTCGTTACTCTGAATTACTAGGCCTTAAAGGTGGTATCTTAGTCACAAACCCAATTCCAGCTGAACACGAAATTCCACACGAAAAAATCGATGCGATTATCGATCAAGCAGTTCGTGAAGCAGACGAAAAAGGTGTTCACGGTAAAGATAGCACACCATTCTTATTAGCGAAAATCGTTGAGTTAACAGGCGGGGAAAGCTTGAAGACAAACATTCAGCTTGTTTACAATAACGCGAAACTTGGTGCGCAAATCGCAAAAGAATACCAAGAAGGAAAATAATCAAAGGTTTTATGGATTACGATGAATCCTTGCGGATTTGTTTGTAGTTACTGTGACAAGGCACCGGTTCGAGCCGATGTCTCTCACCTTCAAAGCCTCAAAGAGGGCGTATGGATTCAAAATCCTACGCCCTCTTATTCGTTTTGATGCACTTCTTGTCAATGCAACTACAAAATTCGCGGATTCCTGTAATCCATAGAATTTTCTTTTGGGATTTGTACCCAAGAGAAAAGCTAGCTATGCTTCTTGACTTAGAGAGTACAGAGACTAAGTTTGAATGGCATGCTATCAACAAAACAAACTGAAAAGCAGTGATGAAGTTAGAGCGGTTTTGTCTAATATTCGAGGAATCAACCTATTTAGTAAATATTGGAAGAAAGGATTCTCCGTCATCATCTTTATTTAGCGAAATTTTTGTTATGCATAAATGGAAACTCATGCAGAAAAAGTGTATACTAAATAGGTATGATTGTGAGGTGGCGAGATGGCCAATTATAGTTATCCAATTGATTTGGAATGGTCGCATGAAGAGATGAATAAAGTCATCAAACTTTGGAATGCGGTTGAAGAGGCTTACGAAAAAGGAATCCAAGTAGAAGCTTTTAAAAAAGCCTACCAAGAATTTAAAACGGTAGTCCGTAGTATCGGTGAAGAGAAGAGACTGGGTCATGAATTCGAGGAAGCATCTGGATATAGCCTGTATCGTGTGGTCCAAGCAAGTAAAAACGCAACAAAAATTATTCGTATGGAAGGATTGAAAAAATAATGGATTTATTAGCAACACACCTATTAGTAAATGACTGGATTATGGAGGCTGGACAAAAAATCCGTCACAGCTTTGGTGAACCATTAAAAGTAGATACAAAAACAAGCCGTAACGACTTAGTAACAAACGTGGATAAAGAGATTGAACAATTCTTTATCGCTAAAATTCGCGAACAATTCCCAACACATAAAATCATGGGAGAAGAAGGTTTCGGTGACGAATTAACTTCAATGGACGGGTATGTTTGGTTAATCGACCCAATCGATGGCACTTAAACTTCGTGAAACGTCAAGAAGACTTCGGTATTATGATTGCTTTATATAAAGATGGCGTAGGTCTATTAGGTTACATTTACGATGTCATGCGTGATCGCTTCGTGTACGGTATTAAAGATTACGGTGCATATTGCAACGGTCGTCGTCTTTCAACTCCTGAAATCCACAGCATTGGCGATAGCTCAATCAACGTGAATGGATTTATGCTATTAGAAGCGACTGAAAAAGAAGCAGAAATGATTCGTAAAGCAATGGTTACTCGTACTTACGGTGCTTCTTCAATCGAGCATATTCAAGTGATTTTAGGAAAATCTGTAGCGTATGTTTCTACATTATTAGCACCTTGGGATATCGCACCAGGAATGGTGATTGCTAAAGAACTAGGATTACACTACAGTACAGTGGATGGAAAAGAAGTGGACTTCTTAGTTCCTAACAAAAAGACAACAGGTGTGATCTGTTCTAAAAATATTGCTGACGAAATTATCGCAGCGTTTAAATAAAAATGAGTGGAGAGGCGTAAGATTTTACGCCTCTTCCTTTTAAAGGAGAACGTATGAATATTGCAGTTTATTGTGCGGCAAGCCAAAGTAATTGCCCTGAATTTGAAACAAAAACAGAAGAACTAGGGAAGTGGATGGCAAAACACAACCACACGCTCGTCTATGGTGGTGGAAATACTGGACTCATGGGAGTTGTAGCGACTGCCGTAATGAAGGAAGGCGGCGAAGTGATTGGTGTGATGCCGCAGTTTTTTGTAGACCGTGAAATTGCGAAACAAGATATTACGAAACTTCATATTGTCGATACGATGTCAGAGCGTAAAAATCAGATGATTGCACTCAGTGAAGTCTACATTGCACTTCCTGGTGGTCCTGGTACTCTTGAAGAAATAGCAGAAGTGGTTTCTTGGGTGCGTGTAGGCCAAACAAGTGGCATTTGTATCTTCTATAATATGGAAGGATATTATAATCATTTAGAAGCCTTTTTCGACAAAAATGGTGGAGACGAAACTTGCTAAGCATTGAAGACAGAAGCCAGATTCATTTTGCGAAAAGTTTGGTTGAAATTGAAAACGTTGATTAAAGCTCATAAAAAGCGTTAGAAGTGATTCTATCGCTTATTTTTAATAGCGAAAAGGGTGGAACTTTGATATAATAAAGGATATGAGTTTAAGGGAGGGCAACGAATGGAATTAGAAAAAACAACGCAAATGAACTTGCTTGTAGAGTTCTATGGTAGCCTTTTAACCGATAAACAACTCGAATATATGGAGCTCTATTATGGGGATGATTATTCGCTTGGTGAAATCGCCGAAGAATTTGACGTGAGCCGTCAAGCAGTTTATGATAATATCCGCCGCTCGGCAAAACTATTAGAAAAACTACGAAGAGAAATTACATCTCGTCGCTGATTTTTATAAACGCCAAGAGCACTATGATGAATTAGAAAAAAAGAGATTCAAAAAACTATCCTGAGGCAAACACAGCTTGCTTCAATTATTTCAAAATTACAAGAGATGAATAAATAAACTCAAGGAGTGAAATTATGGCATTCGAAGGATTATCAGATCGTCTGCAAAATGCGATGACTTCCGTTTCACGAAAAGGAAAAATTACGGAAGCTGACTTAAAACAAATGATGCGTGAAGTTCGTCTTGCGCTTTTAGAAGCCGACGTTAACTTCAAAGTTGTAAAAGACTTCGTGCGTAAAGTGAACGAACGTGCATTAGGTGCCAATGTGCTTGAAGCATTATCACCAGCACAACAAGTCGTTAAAATCGTTAACGAAGAATTAACAGAATTAATGGGGGGCGAACAAGCACCATTCCGTTTCGAAGCTAAACCGCCAACAGTAGTGATGATGGTCGGTCTTCAAGGGGCCGGTAAAACAACGACTGCTGGTAAACTCGCTTCCTTCATGGCGAAACATGAAAAGAAACGCCCATTACTCGTTGCTGCCGATGTGTATCGTCCAGCCGCGATTGACCAATTACAAACATTAGGAAAACAATTAAACTTCCCAGTGTTCTCACTTGGAAATCAAGTAAGCCCAGTGGAAATCGCCAAAACAAGCGATTGAAAAAGCGAAAATTGATGGTCGCGACTTAGTGATTATCGATACGGCCGGTCGTTTGCATATTGACGAAAACTTGATGGAAGAATTACAAAACATCAAGGCAGTCGCAAATCCAAGTGAAATCTTACTCGTTGTCGACTCAATGACAGGGCAAGATGCCGTAAACGTAGCTCAGACATTTCAACGAACGTCTGGACATCACAGGGGTTATCCTTACAAAACTTGATGGGGACACTCGTGGTGGTGCGGCTCTATCTATCCGTTCTGTTACAGGAAAACCAATTAAATTTACAGGTCGTGGGGAAAAATTAGAAGACTTCGAAATCTTCTACCCAGAACGTATGGCTTCTCGTATTCTTGGTATGGGGGATATGATGACCCTTATCGAGAAGGCGCAACAAGACTTCGATGAAGAAAAGCGCAAGAGATGGCGGATAAAATTAAAGCCAACACTTTTGACTTTAATGACTTTATCGACCAATTAGACCAAGTGAATAAGATGGGACCACTAGAAGATATCTTGAAGATGATTCCAGGGTTAAATAAAATGGCTGGTCTAAACGACTTAAAAGTGGATCCTAAAGATACAGCTCGTATGAAAGCTATTGTCTTATCAATGACTCCACAAGAGCGTGAAAATCCAGATATCTTATCACAAGCTCGTCGTAAACGTATTGCGGCAGGTTCGGCTCGTCCTTTAGCGGAAGTGAACCGTTTAATTAAACAGTTCAACGAATCTAAGAAGATGATGAACCAAATGTCCAACGGGAATATGAAAGGCCTAGAAGGCATGATGAACCAAATGGGCATGGGCGGACGTGGAAACAAACTCGCTCAAATCGGTATGCAACAATACGCACGCCGTCAAAAACAAAATAAATTGAAAAAATTAAAGAAAAAACGTTAGGAAACAGCGTTATAAAATAATTTAAACCGCAACATCTTACTAAACTCGTAAGGTTGCGGTTTTTTTATGGCGATCATAACGCAAAGAAAGGAGAACTCAATGGGAAACAAAACAAAAACATGGCATGTCATTCCAGCAGTAGTCGCAACGGCGATTATGAGCTTTTGTGGCGTGTTGATTGAAACAGCAATGAATGTTACCTTCCCAACATTGATGACAGAATTTAATACAGACTCTTCAGGGATTCAATGGGTAACAACAGGATACTTACTGGCTATTGCCATTGTCGTGCCAATTACGGCTTATTTAACACGAAACTACACGATTCGCCAACTCTTCTTGGCAGCAAACCTTTTATTTATTGGTGGAGTCTTAATTGACTGTATTTCACCAAACTTAGTAATTCTATTACTCGGTCGCTTTATGCAGGGGATTGGAACAGGGATTGCACTGCCACTAATGTTCCATATCGTATTGACAAAAGTACCTTTACACCAACATGGAACAGTCATTGGGATTGGATCGATGACAACGGCTCTAGCACCACCAATTGGACCAACATTTGGTGGGGTTGTCTCAAGTGCATTTGGATGGCGTGCGATTTTCTTCGCTTTGATTCCATTCTTAGTATTCTCGTTGGTGATGGGGCTTTGGGCGATTCCGATAGAAGACTCACCGAAGAAACAACCGTTTAACTTCATGGCGTTTGTGACATTAGGAATTGGACTTGCTAGCTTACTGATGGCGATTGAACATTTATCAGTCCTCTATCTTGGAGTAGTGGTTGTAGCTTTTGCGGTGTTCTTCTACTTTAACCGAGAAAATGCACTCTTGTCGTTCAAACCGTTCAAGTTTGCGACTTTTAATGCAACATTATATATCGTTTTGGCTTTCCAAGGAATCGTACTAGGATTATCCTTTATTTATCCAAACTTCATTCAATTGGCGTGGGGAGAAACAGCCACAGTGGCGGGGCTCTTTATGTTCCCTGGCGCTGCGATGGTAGCCATTCTTTCAGCCTTATCAGGTCGTTGGTATGATAAATCAGGTCCGTTGAAACCAATTTTAACAGGTTTAGTGTTTGCGGTTGTTGGAGGAGTATTCATTAGTCTATTCTTCCCGCATTTAACCATCTATCCTTTATTAGCGCTAAATGTTATTTTTATGACGGGAATCGGTTTTGTAATGGGAAGTAATGTAACCTATTCATTAGCGCAACTAAATTCTGATATTCAAGCAGATGGAAATAGTATTGTGAATACTTTGCAACAGTTCACTGGTGCGATTTCAACAACGATTATCGCGCGGATTTTCAGCTCATTTGATTCTAATTTAGTAACAGCAGGACAAACAAGTATTATTTTTGTAACGACACTTGCAGTTATTGCACTTATTGTTTTCTTGTGGATCTATCCGCAAACACAAAAAAGTAAATAAAACATATGGCAACCTTGAAAAAGGTTGTCTTTTTTTAAAACTTTTCATATGAAATAGAAAGAAGACTATAGTACAATGGATAGACATGTGAAAGGAGAGAAAAATGTATTTAATAAAGAAATTATCGTGGTTTTTTAAATTAGAGTGGAAACGATATACGATTGGAATTATAGCGTTGTCGCTAGTGAGTGTCTTCAATCTCATTCCGCCAAGAGTTATTGGGGAAGTGGTCGATTCCATTGACCTCAAGACGCTAACAACGTCGTCTTTACTATGGAACCTATTGTTGTTACTCCTTTCAGCAGTAGCCATGTACGGTCTTCGCTTTGTATGGAGACTCTTCATTTTCGGAACTGCAAACTCGTTAGGCCAGAGACTGAGAAATCAATTATACGAACACTTTACAAGAATGTCTCCAAGCTTTTATCAAAAGTACCGTTCTGGAGACTTAATGGCGCATGCGACCAATGACGTGTATGCTATTGTTATGACTGCAGGTGGAGGCGTGATGTCGGCTGTCGATGCCTCCATTACAGCATTAGTGACTTTAGCGACGATGTTCTTTGTTTTGGATTGGCGAGTGACACTCGTTGCGATTATTCCATTGCCACTACTTGCGATTGCGACGAATATTGTAGTTCATGCGGAACATAAAAGTTTTGAAAGAGTCTCAAGAAGCTTTTCTCGCTACTCAATAACCATGTGAACGAGAGTGTTTCTGGGATTAAGGTGACGAAATCATTTGGATATGGAGAAAAAGAAACAGCGTCATTTTGGCAAACCAACCAAGATGCGTGGAAAAAGAATAACCACGCTGCCAAATATAATAATCTATTCGATCCAATCGTTTTGATTTTCGTGGGGCTCAGCTATTTAATTAGTTTGGGATATGGTGGATATTTAATCCAACGTGGTGAATTCACGGTTGGGGAAATGATTACCTTCATGACGTATCTAGATATGCTGGTGTGGCCGCTTCAAGCCATTGGTTGGCTCCTGAATATCGGTCAACGTGCAAGTATCTCGTATCGTCGTATTGAAAAATTAATGGAAGAAACAAGCCAAGTCGAAGAAAATCCACAGGCCCTTCCAATTACAGAAGCGCGTGAGGTTGATGTCGATATTCACAACTTCCGATACGAAGATATGCCAACATTAAAAGATGTCGTATTTAGCCTTCGTCAAGGGCAAACACTTGGGATTGTCGGCCCAACAGGTTCAGGAAAATCAACCCTCTTAAAATTATTCCTTCGTCAATATGATTCCGGAAAAGAAGAGATTTTAATGAATGGACACTCGATTCAAGACTATTGTATTCAAGATTTGCGTACCCTAATGGGATATGTGCCTCAAGAGCAAATTTTATTTGCGATGTCGATTAAAGACAATATTCGTTTTGGAAATCCGATGCTTTCTGACGAAGCCGTTATCGAAGTTACTAAAATCTGCGGACTGTATGACGATATTATAGCGATGCCTGAAGGGTTCGATACGTTAATTGGAGAGAAGGGTGTGCTTTTATCAGGCGGTCAAAAGCAACGTCTATCGATGGCACGCGCGCTTGTAGTGAATCCAGAAATTCTAATGCTAGATGATTCGTTATCGGCTGTCGATGCGAAAACCGAGCATTTAATCTTAGAAAACTTGAAACGTGAACGTAGCGACAAAACGACAATGATTACAGCGCACCGTCTATCCGCGATTGTGCATGCGGACCTTATCATCGTGCTCCAAGATGGATGTATTGTTGAAAAAGGAACGCATGAAGAATTAATGGCGCTTTGTGGCTGGTATGCCAAAACTTACGAACGTCAACAGCTCGAAGCGACACTTGAGGAAGGGGGAGACGAAGTTGAACATGAAGATCTTTAATCGACTCATCGCCTACTTATGGCGTTATAAGGAGTCGAGTACGATTGCGATTTTATTTATCCTCTTATCTAGTGTTACCGCAACGGTAATTCCGCTGATGGCTCGTTATTATATCGATACGTATATTGATAATGGTGTGTGGAATGAAGGGTACTGGATCCTGATTGTATACTATTCACTATTCTTGCTACGTGTTCTAATTACGTATATTGGGACCTACGCCTTTAGCTATGTATCCAATAGTGTTGTTCGTGATTTGCGTCAAGAGGGCCTTTACTAACATGCAAAAACTCAATATGACGTATTTCGATACAACACCAGCAGGGGCTATCGTGTCGCGTTTAACCAACGATACACAGGCAGTTAGCGATATGTTTAGTTCGATTTTCTCAACGTTTCTAAGTACCTTATTTATTGTTGTGGCTACATTATCTGCGATGTTTAGTATGAATGTTGGTCTTACGATTTTAATGGTTCTGTTTATTCCGGTGATGTTTGCATCCGTTAAAATTTATAATCATTTATCTCATAGCGTGATTCGGAAGACGCGTGAGAAGCTTAGCGAGATTAATGTGAAGCTAGCAGAGAGTATTGATGGCATGAAGATGATTCAGGCATTCAACCAAGAAGAACGGTTAAGAAGGGAATTCGAACAAATTAACGAGGAGCATGTGCAATTCTCGAACCGTTCAATTAATGTGAATAGTCTGTTCCTTCGTCCTGCGATGTCGCTCCTCAAGCTTATTGCCTATGCGGTCATTATTTTATACTTTGGCCTCACATGGGAAGTAGCAGGAGTGACTGCTGGGGTGATGTACGCCTTTATTCAATTCTCGAATCAGCTATTTAATCCATTAATTGATGTGACACAAAACTTCTCGATTATTCAAACATCGATGATTGCAGCAACACGTGTGTTTGAAGTCATCGATAATACCGATTACGAACCTGAACAACTTGGGAAGGTTACTGAGATTAAAGACGGGAAGATTGAATTTAGAAACGTCACTTTCTCTTACGATGGGAAACGAGATATATTAAAGAATATTAACTTTGTCGTGAATCCAGGAGAGACCGTTGCCTGTAGGGTCGACGGGTTCAGGAAAGTCTTCCATCATGAATCTCTTCTTACGATTTTATGATTTTAAAGAAGGGGAAATATTGATTGACGAACTTCCAATTCAACAGTATTCAAAAGAAGTGCTTCGCGATAAAATCGGACTCGTACTTCAAGATCCATTCTTATTCCATGGAACGGTTGCTTCTAATATTCGCATGTACCAAGACATCACAGACGAAGACGTGAAGCAGGCGAGTGAGTTCGTAGATGCTCATCATTTTATCGAACAACTTCCACAAGGATATGACCATAAAGTTTCTGAGAAGGGCTCAACATTCTCTAGCGGAGAGCGCCAATTAATCGCCTTTGCTAGAACGATTGCAGCCAATCCGAAAATCCTGATTCTGGATGAAGCGACTGCTAATATCGATTCGCAAACCGAAGAAGTGATTCAAACATCTCTTAAGAAGATGAGAAACGGACGAACAACTTTAGCGATTGCTCATCGATTATCGACCATTCAAGATGCCAACCAAATCTTTGTGCTCGATAAAGGAGAAATCGTCGAGAAAGCGGAACGCATACGGAACTCTTAGAAAAAGAAGGACTCTATTATAAAATGTACCAACTCCAAGCTGGGATGATGCAAGAATACAATAATCCGAAGAAGACATAGCGAAGAGAGAATAGCTATGTCTTTTTGCGAAGTGTAACATTTTTGTTACGGTTCCGAAATTACACATCCTATGTTGGAAAAGTTCAGTTGTATCAAAAATGATACGTATCGTTTTTGATGACAAAAGTCAATCAAAAATAAGAGGTGTGTCATTTGTGATACGGTTCATTCATGAATCATCTTGCAGAAAAATAATTTTGAGAAGACTCTCCAAAGGTATTTTG